>Ga0207674_10000006_pt1 | contig 233530 bp, 186 predicted proteins | sample KBSCornC72_FD_184303 | JGI IMG/M metagenome (GOLD analysis project Ga0207674, IMG submission 184303) | Corn rhizosphere microbial communities from Kellogg Biological Station, Michigan, USA - KBS Corn C7-2 (SPAdes) (version 2) | ecosystem: Host-associated > Plants > Roots > Rhizosphere > Soil ...
GGGACGGAATCAGGTTGTTGGCGTTTACAAAGATTGAACCGGTTGATTAAAAAAACTTAATTCAAGTAGCTGCAAAAGTTAGTGTCCGGGAGTTAAGCCAATGAATCAAGAACCAAACGGGTCGGCACAGACTAATTCGGTCAGCAACTTCTGTCAAGCAAAACTGTTTAAAAGGGGTCAGGAGCCGGGGGGCCGAGGGTCAGAGGCCAGGGGCTAGAAGTCGTCAGTGTTAAGGCCCACGTTTGAGGAGCCGGTTGGGATCGGAAAAGTATCAATTGATAACTCTCAATTCATAATTCTCAAATCTTGGGCTCTCCGAACGATCCACTCTAAAAAAATGACCAATGATCAATGATAGACCTAGCCTTCGACCTCCGTTTCCGAGTCGACCATCTCACACCACAAATGGCCGATGGTGATGTGAGCCTCCTGGATGCGCGAGGTTCGGTTTCCCGGAATGATGATGGCGAGATCGCATAACGAGGCCAGCGGCTCAGCAGCGGCGCCCGTCAAAGCAATGGTTGAGCATTTCAGTTCTTTTGCCTTGTGGACCGCGCTTATTACATTCGGGGATTTGCCACTGGTGCTTATGGCGATCAGTACGTCGCCAGCCTGGGCCAGACCAGCCACCTGCCGAGCAAAGACGTGTTCGTAACCAAAGTCATTACTGAGAGCGGTCAGGGCTGAACTGTCGACCGTGAGCGCGATTGCGGGCCATGAGCGGCGTTGTTTCTCGTAACAGCCAACTAATTCCGCAGCGATATGTTGAGCATCGGCAGCGCTTCCGCCATTCCCGCAGAGAAGGATCTTGTTTCCGTGCCTTAATGCCTCGCAGATCAGGTTGCCGGCCCGCTCAATCTCGTCGAGCAACGGCCCTGACAGCGCCTGGATTGTTTCCCGGTGCTCCGCCAACGATTTGTTTAAGAGTGCTCTCGGTTCCAAGGTGTTTCTTATTCGCGACCGCCGATCTTGAGATTCTGGAAATTAACATAGAACCTCTATAACCTGAAAACTCAAGAAGACAATCCACAGATTACGCCGCTTACACAGCGCGGCGTACGCCGCAACCAAACGACCAAGTTGCGAGACCGGTCAGTACCGAAGCTTGGTAGTGTCGGTTGCGCATCGTGTTATTTATCAGCTTGACGTTAACTAAAGGCACACCCGACGCTACCGCGCTTCGGTACTGACCTCTCTCAAGAAATCTGCGTAATCGGCGAAATCTGTGGATGATCTCTGTTTCTTCTCTCAGTTTTCACCCAGTCCCTGATGTTGGTGGGGTCGGCGGTTCACTATTTTCGCGTTAGTCGCTATCATGCAACGCCAACTAGATCCAGCTCTCATATGACTTCGACAAATACAACGCCGATGCTGCGGCAGTACCAGGAATTGAAGCAGCAACATCCGGGAACATTGCTGTTTTTTCGTCTTGGAGATTTCTACGAACTCTTCTTCGATGACGCCGTCGTTGGTTCGCGCGAACTGCAAATCACTCTCACTGCCCGACAGAAAGAGAGCGAGAACCCAATCCCCATGTGCGGAGTGCCTCATCATTCCGCCGCCAGCTATATCGCTCGTCTTGTTCGCAAGGGATTTCGCGTTGCCATCTGTGAACAGACCGAAGAGGCAGGTAAAACTAAGAAGCTGGTGCGTCGCGAAGTCGTTCGCATCGTGACCCCCGGAACACCCATTGACCCGCAACTTCTGGAAGCGCGCGAGCCGGTTTTTCTCGCGGCAATCTGTTGCGCCGGTGACACTGTGGGCGCGGCCTTTCTCGATATCTCGACTGGCGAGTTTAAACTGACGCAGGAAACCGGTCGCGATTCATGGTCCAGAATTCGTTCCGATCTCGAGTCGTTTGCTCCAAAAGAACTATTGTTTCCGAAATCGCTGGCTCCAGTTATCAGAACCGGTCTAACCGGAAAAGTTCAAACTTCTCCGCTGCCGCTCAATTCTGAACAGCCTGCACCTGATTCGCTTGCTGAGTATGGAATCGCAGCCACTCTAACCCCGCTCGATGATTGGCTCTGGCAACGCGATGATTGTTCCACGTTGCTTCGCGAGCACTTCAAAGTAAGCACACTCGACGGTTACGGTCTTGCTAAGAAAGATGAGGCCATTCGCGCTGCGGGCGCGTGTTTGCGTTATGCGCAGGACACACAGCGAGCTGCTGCCGCCCACATAACCGATCTCGTCTACTTCGAGCCTCAGGACCACCTGGTCCTCGATAGCGTGACGGTTCGTAATCTGGAATTGGTCGAGTCACTCGGAGGCTCTAACAGCCGCTGCCTTTTACAAGTTATCGATGAAACGGTCACTGGAATGGGTGGACGGTTGCTTCGTTCGTGGCTATTGCGACCGTGCATCAAACGGGGCGAAGTGGAAGCTCGACTTGCGGCAGTTCAGGATCTGGTCGCTTCTCACCAACGTCGAGACAAGATCCGGTCACTGCTAAAAGAGGTTTCAGATCTCGAGCGTGTGATTGGTCGAATAACTCTCGGGTCGGCGAATCCGAGAGATCTATTGGCGATGGTCCGATCCTTGAACCAGGTTCCTTCGATAAAATTGATCCTCAACGATTTCAGTGCGTCGCTACTACAAATTCTAACCGAGAACATCGATGAGCTGGATGACATTCGGACTTTGATTGCAACATCCATCAGTGACGATCCGCCCATTAAACTCACCGACGGCAATGTCATCAGAAGTGGTCATTCACCCGAGCTCGACGATTTGCGTTCGTTGAGCACAACGGCAAAGCAGACCATCGCGGCAATGGAAGCCCAGGAGCGAGCACTTAGCGGTATTTCAAACTTGCGCATTCGCTTTAATGGCGTCTTTGGCTATTTCATTGAAGTATCAAAAGCGAATGCGAGTCGGGTTCCGGACAACTATCAGAGGCGGCAAACACTCGCCAACGCGGAACGCTTCACCACGCCCGAACTCCACGAGTGGGAAAAGAAAGTACTTGGAGCTGAAGAGCGAATCATTCAACTCGAGACGGAACTGTTCCAGGCGATCTGCCGCAAGGTTGCAGCCGAGACGAAGCGCATTCAAATGACTGCTCGAGCCCTGGCCGCACTCGATGCGCTTGCTTCTTCGGCAGAGACTTCCGCTCGTCGCCGCTATGTTAGACCCGAAATGCACGATGGCGACGAACTGGAAATCGTGCAAGCCCGCCACCCGGTCATCGAAGCCTTCTCCGATGACCCATTCGTACCGAACAGCGTCTACCTGAACAATTCGACGGATCGATTGTTGATAATCACTGGTCCAAACATGGGTGGAAAAAGCACCGTGCTGCGTCAGACAGCCATCATCTGCATTCTGGCCCAGATGGGATGTTTCGTTCCGGCTGAACGAGCGCGCCTGCCTCTACTTGATCGGGTATGGACCAGGGTCGGAGCTTCGGATGATCTCACTCGCGGGCGTTCAACGTTCATGGTGGAGATGACCGAGACTGCCGCTATCCTTCACAGTTCTACTCCACGATCTCTAGTGTTGCTCGACGAGATTGGACGTGGCACCGCTACTTTCGACGGTCTATCAATCGCGTGGGCGGTAGCTGAATATCTACACGATTCACCTGATCACGCCGCCAAGACGCTTTTCGCCACTCACTATCATGAGTTGACCGAGTTGGCTGAAAGATTGCCCGGCGCGCAAAACTATCAGATCACCGCGACTGAAAAAGAGGGTGAAGTAGTTTTTCTGCATCGTCTCGAGCGAGGCCGCGCGCCAAAGTCTTATGGCATCGAGGTCGCACGACTCGCAGGTCTTCCGCCCGTCGTCCTTGCGAACGCTCGTGAAGTCTTGTCGCGTCTGGAACGTTACGAGCTCGATGTCTTTGCGGATGAAGAAGGCCGTGAGCTGGAACAGCCATTGTCAAAAGCTGCCGTTGCTAATAGTGCTCTCGAACGAGCTGCCACTCGCGCGGCGAGACGCAAAGCCGCGGCCCAGGCTTCCCTCTTTGATCTCGCGAATGAGAAAGTGATCGACGAAATCAGATCCGCCTCATCTTCACTCACCCCCGACGAAGCAAAAGAATTATTGATCAGGTTGCGCGACCAATTGTTGTAGGGGCGGCCCTCCGAGGCCGCGCCATCTTGCCCGATCAGGTATCTCTAAAGAATAAATTAGAATGGCTTGAGACTTCGCTGATGCGATTTCATGCGATACGCGTTGATCGCCTTTCTCCGAGCCGTAAACAGGCGATTCATAGAATCACAGGGATTAACACGAACTCGAAACTGACTTTGAGGATCTTGTTTGGAAGAGGGGCGTCCACGGAGGGCCGCCCCTACTATCTCGGCACATCACTCACCTTGAACAGGTCGCCGGTGCCGTCATTAAGTCGTAGGAGGCGGAGCATCTCGTCAAAGTTGAAGGGCCGGGCGCCGCGACGTCCGAAGACAGAAATTTGATTCCCGCTCTCATCTACTGCGCGGTCCCGATCCAATGGTTTCGAGATCGCTAAAGCTTCACCCTTTGTTTTGAATGTCGCGATCAAGACGGGTTGTGGCCGCGGACTAAATCCCGCATATTCCGGCATCGTTTCCGGAGATGTAAGCTGCAAAACTCGCATTCCATTTTTCCCATCCGCCACGTATGCGAATAGGCTGGCGTTGGTCATCGCCACTTTCACCTGATGCACGTCGTTGAGCTTGCCGCCGGCGTTGAACATCTGGTCCAACTTTGGATGTTCCGGTTGCTCAACATCAACGATCGCGACTCCATCTTTACCATTCGCGACATATGCATAAGTACGTGCCACGTAAACATCGTGTGCATCACGCAGTGACACGGTAGCGCCGTCGACCAATCGCGCCTTTTCAGGGACTGTGATGTCGACGACCTTCAGACCATCCCGATCGACGACAAATGCATAACGAAACTGAACTGCTAATGATCTTGGTCCATTAAGCCTGATGCGAGTCACGACTCGAGGTTTCAGAGGATCGTCAATATTCACAATCACCAAATTCTCCGCCGTCGTAATGTAAGCGTGAGTACCCGCAATCGTAATGTTGTTGGCGTCCGTCAGTATTCCATCAGGATTAAACGAGCCTCGCGGATATCGACCCGGGTCTAAGGCTCTCTTCAAATAGTTATTCAGCGGATCGCCATCGAGCAGCGTGGCAGCATTAACAAGGATCAAGCCTTCGTATTTATCAACGACATACAGATAAGCATAGAGCGGATGAATCGTTTGTTCTTCGTTTACTAACTGTTTTCTCGCCTCACCCTTCAACATTGCCGCACTGGTCGGGTCGATCATCGTTCCATCACGCTTCACGCGCCAACGCGCCGGATCAACTGCCAGTGTCGTCGGGGCTGCAATGGCCGTCGCGTACTTCGTCTTCACCCAGAACTTCTGCCCAAACCGCGAAACCGGCGCAGTAACAATCCGTTCAGAGAAACCTTTCTGATCGATCTGGGCCACATCGTAAACGCGCAAACCTCCCTCGCCGGCCGCCACGTAAGCGTACTCACCACGTAACTGGACCTGGAGCGCCCTGGGATTTCCGACGTGTTCGTAAGAAGTCTTGAGCTCGCTTCCCTCGCGCACGAATTCTTCATAATTCGAAGGGTAGGCAATTTTTTGCAGCGTGCTTCCTAAAACAGCCTGAGGCTCACTCTGTTCAGTAGCTACCACTGCTTCAAGCGCGTCGCCGGCAGCTACGTAAACATAACGGCCCATGAAGTTAACGAAGTTTGTACCTTGCAGGAGAAGTTGGGCCAACCACGCGTTGTTGTCGTTCTTCTCCGAAACGTGACAGTCGGAGCACTGTTTCGTCTCTTTTGCTCTCACTGTGTGCGGAACGTGCGTATTGAAAGACTGTCCGGCAAATCCTTCGGCTGAGGTAGTTTGTTGTTGCGAGTAGATCCACTCACGGTTTTGATTTTGAGAGCTGACTAGCAATGCCGATGACGAACGGACGGGTGCAACTCGATTTCCCGTCACTGTTCCATCGCGGCCCAGCATGAAGACGTCATCGCGTAAGACCTGGAAGTTGTACTGCGTAAAGTTTCTGCTATTGCCGCCCTCGTTGTGTCGATTGGGCATTTTGCGATTTGCCTGCATCGACAGGTGACAACCAAAACAACTGGTCATCCATGACGAGTGACACGAAACGCAGGTCATATCGGAGTCCCGATGGGCCAATTTACTGTCTGCAGGCACGCCGCCCCATGTTGCATTGTCTTTCTGAATTGTTTTTGCGTACTGCGACTTCTCGTTGTAGTCACGTGATCCGGGAGTGACGGTGTCCAATGTTTGCGGTACTCGCCACCAACGCCCCGGTACGACCATCGAGTTTTGCATGATGTCACCAGCCTTCAGGTCGACATCGTTTCCCTTTTCGTCTTTTCGCTTGCGATCACGAGTGACGCGTTGGAAGAGTGGTATGCGAGTCCCGCTTTCGTCGCGCACCCGGATTCTCGTGAGGTCCTGGCCATTCAGAGGTTGGTTCTGAGTCTTACGACGTTCTGCAGCACTTCCGGTCACCAGTGCTGCGGCTGGTCCAGACGTGAAGAGATTGGCCCGTTGGCGGATTGAACCATGACAGTCTTCACAACTAATCTCAATAGCAGCGCGCGGCTCGTTGTAGAGGTTGCCATCGCCATGGACATCCTGGCGAAAATGACAGTCAACACAATGCATGCCCTTTTCGAGGTGAATGTCCTTGAGATGGACTGCTTTACTAAACTTCAACGGATCGTCTGGTGAAACCACCTTGCCGTCTGCATCCAGCAAGTTACCCTTTCGATCACGCTTGTAGACTTTTCTGAACAACCAACCATGGCCGTGTGAGTCGGCGAACTGCGTATTTCGCAGGAGCGAGTTGAAGTCAGCCGTCCCGGTATCTTTCAGGAAGTCAAAGTTGGACCAGAGCCCGCGCAGACTGGCGCCTTCAGGATTGCGATTCAGCTTTTCCTGCTCTTCATCCTGGCTGGGATTGTGTTGTTTCGCCGGATAGAGTTTTGAGCCGTCACTTTCGTTGTCCCACCATGTCAGTCCCAGATAACTGGCGACCATGTTTGTCCCGGGGTGCATGTGACAGACCATGCATTGCGACGTCGGGATCTGACTGGTGAACTGATGTTTGATCGGATGGCCCGACTCTTCGCGGGGGATGTTTGTGTCGCTCGTTTGCGATTTGCCCAGGTTGCCGGCTTGACTGTAAAAGGCTGACGCCATTGGGTCGCGATCATTCGCGTAAATGACGTGGCAAGCGGAACACCCCGATGATCGGTAGTCACCCGGGTGATCATTTGTGCCAAGGAAATTCAAAGTAGGATCCATCAACCGTGTCTTCTGCAAGCCAAGGAAAACCGGATCCGTTCGCTGGGCCGTGCCAAAGCCTCGTGCACTTAAACCTTTATCAGGCTTACCTGGATCTTCTTCCCTGTCAGGTAGCCCGACGTCTAGTCGTCGCTTTCCACCGCGCTCGAACACGCGTAACACGTTGCCAGGTTGCGAACTTTCCCAACGAGGGATCGGATCAATCAGTCCAAGAATTCCCTTGGTTCGTTGCTGCTCTTCGGTAGTTGATTGTAAGAGTGTTTGAGGCTCGCCATCTTTGCTGTAACTCTCTCCAAAGCGAGCATCTTTGAGATGAAAGCTGCCGTTGTTATAAAGCGCCGCACCCCAAAGCATCGCGCCGTGGGTCATCATGCTGCGCCCAACATTTTTTGACTCAACGTCGTGACAGGCACTGCCTGCGCACGTCTTTCCCGCTACCCTTAAATCGCCAGGGTTGACGAATCTAACGAACTCCCAACTCTCACGGGCCAACAAAGTGTTGGTCCGTTCCGGATTTGCACCCGTGTATTTGCCTGCTCGTTGCCACTCACGCGGATAACGAGGTTGCACGTGAGCGAGCTTCTTGACCCGTTCAATCTCTCCAGGTGCTGAACCTGTCTTCGCAGGCACGGGATTGCCGCCATGACAACCCGTGCAACTCAACCCAACGGCGTCCTTTCCATCCTTGAGTTTGTCGAGCGTTTCTGTTGTTCCGTACTTGTGCATGGGCTCAATCAGGCCATGACACGAAACACATCCTTCTACCTTTCCCGTCGATGTTGATTGCGCAGTCGCCGCTTGTTGAAGCACGCTGGAACGCATGGCCGTTTGGCCCAGGGCACTAACTCCGATCGCCAGGACCAACAGGATTAGCAGTTGTCTCGATCTACTCAAGTTCAAGGGGTCGCCTCGAAGATTTCATTTAGAAAATAAACTTCATTTGAGCGAATAGTGTGTAAAGAATTTTGTTGGGACTGATAACACTCGGTGCGCAAAACTCGGAAACGACTGGCGGACAGTTGCGCGACGCATCAGTAAATATGTCGCGAAACCCCCGGCCCGTCTGCAAAGTTGCCGCACCAAAAGTAAGCGTAACGTTATTAATGAGAAACGGTCGATAAGCTACGCCGAGACTGTAGTCAAATCCAATATCGTGTCTGATCCGGTTCTGTAACAGGATGTACTCCAGCGGCTCGGTTCGGTGAAATCGCAGATAGCTGACGTTAAAGACTGCCTTGATGCGTTGGGTTATCTCCGCGTCGACTCCAGCGTTGTAAACAAAGATCCCGGGATTGACAAAGTTGGCCTGGCCCTGAATCTTGCTGCTCCTAAGTGTCGGCAACAAGCTATTGGGTTGGACCAGACCGACGCCGGTCTGGCTCAAGCGAATGCCATTGCGCACCCAGAATGAAAACTGCCCGCCGGCAAAGTTAGGATCGTCGAAGATAGCGTCGAACCCGGTGCCGCGGTCATCGGTTGGATTCCTATCTCCTTGCGCCCAGAGAAACGAACCTTTAAAGCGCAAGTAGTCACGATCGATGGATGCTTCAACCGCGGCCATGTTTGAGCGAACGTCGACCCGGCGACCGGCGATCTCATTGCGCTCGTCGTGACCAAAGGCATAGTAATAAGAGTGCGAAAGATTCAGCCTGCCTAAATGTCCATCGCCACTGACTCCAAGATAACTCACCTTGATTGCGTGTTCACGGACGTCGCCGATTAAAGCGGGACGAACAAGAAATCCATTCCGATCGAACTCAACACCGCGCCGGTCGTCGTTGTAGTGAAAACTTCCCTGGATCGTGTAACCCTTGCGAATGAAATCCTGTCGGAAAATATTTGCGACGTAGACGTTCTGATGTCGAGAGTCGAACCGGTTCAAGGCACTGTTCGTGTCTTTCTCCAACATCGAAAAAAATGCCGCATTGTACTGGACTCGATTGTTATCCAGCGTCCCAAAGACTCGCGCTCCGAGGTTGTTGTCCGAGAAGATGAACCCCCGAAAATCGGAGACAAACGGTTGAATACCGGCTCGGACTGAAACGAAATCGTAGTTTGCGTTTAGATCGGCAAGCTTCACTTCGCCAAACGCTTCCTCGAGCGAAACATGCCAGTCGGTGCGATCGGTCCCGCGGCGCACATCAATATTAACAACGCCATTCTCGCGCGCATTAAGATAGTTGGGGACGCTAAAAGTGGGAGAGATCTTGATTGCCCAGTCGCGTGGCTTGAAGGTAGTGTCGCCGTGAAACAATTCAAAACTTAGTTGGACCGTTTCGCTGGCCGCAAACTGCTCTGGTCGACCAAAAAATTCTGCGCTCCCCGGATCAGCGCTGCTGACATCTGACGGAGTTGGCGCCCTTCTCTGCTCGACGTTGGTTGAGCTCACGGCTGACAAAATCATGAATAGCTTGTCGCCATGGACCGGGAAATCGCCTTTCAAAACACTTTGATTATAGGGATCCCACCAGCGACCGTTCTTAAATGGAATGTCCCGTCCTCGAGCTCCACGATCACCATAACGTTCATATTCCGGAAACAATCCACGCCAGCGATCGGGTGTGGTTCTGGACTGTTGGTCTGTTGGTTTCTGTTCTTGTGCAAGCGGAATGTCGATGGTTGACTCCTTACCATCTTCAATAATCACATTCTCAAGCGTGTCGTTGCGCGGAATTGAGAAGTCACCGTAGTTTTTGTCTTTGTCGAATTGAGCGAGATGTGGTGGCGCGACTTCTAGTCGATAGGCTCCTGCTGAGAGACTCAGTGAGTATGTTCCGTCTGGGCCAGTCGTATCACGATGAGTTCGGCGGGTAACCTGGTTAGTGGCGATTACGACAACCCCCGCCGCGGGTGAGCCGCTTGCCGTGCGAACCACCCCCTTCAGGCGCCCATTGCCTTGAGCGAGTGCAGAAGAGACGACCGCAAATGTAATCAGGATCGCGGCCGAGACTTGAATTTGATAACGACTCACGATTGTTCCGAAATGATTGATCAGCTTTGAGACAACTCTTTGCCTTGTAACACAGAGCGCCAAGCAAGGAAAAGATTTTTCTTGGAGTGCGGCGGCCCGGCGCCGCTTTATATCAACTGGAGCAGGTCAGTACCGATTCGCGGTACCGTCGGGTGCGCGTCGAGGTCAGTACCGACTCGCGGTAGTGTCGGGTGCGCGTCGAGGTCAGTACCGATTGGCAGTAGTGTCGGGTGCGCGTCGAGGTCAGTACCGATTGGCCGTACCGTCGGGTGCGCGTCGAGGTCAGTACCGATTCGCGGTAGCGTCGGGTGAGTCTCGATGATCATCAAGTTCTGAGCATCTCGATACTCACCCGACGCTACCGCGAATCGGTACTGACCTCCACGCGCACCCGACGCTACTGCGAGTCGGTACTGACCTCGACGCGCACCCGACGCTACCGCGAGTCGGTACTGACCCTGATGCCCACCCGACGCTACGGCCAATCGGTACTGACCTCGACGCGCACCCGACGCTACCGCGAGTCGGTACTGACCTCGACGCGCACCCGACGCTACCGCGAATCGGTACTGACCGTGATGCTCACCCGACGCTACTGCGAGTCGGTACTGACCTCGACGCGCACCCGACGCTACCGCGAGTCGGTACTGACCGTGATGCGCACCCGACGCTACCGCGAGTCGGTACTGACCTCGACGCGCACCCGACGCGAATCGGTACTGACCGTGATGCTCACCCGACGCTACCGCGAGTCGGTACTGACCTCGACGTGCACCCGACGCTACCGCGAGTCGGTATTGACCTCGACGCGCACCCGACGCTACCGCGAATCGGTACTGACCTCGACGCGCACCCGACACTACTGCGAATCGGTACTGACCTCAAGGCGCACCCGACGCTACTGCGAATCGGTACTGACCGTGATGCTCACCCGACGCTACTGCGAATCGGTACTGACCGTGATGCTCACCCGACGCTACCGCGAATGGGTACTGACTGGGTGCCAGATGTAACAAAGCGGCGCCGGGCCGCCCCACTCCAAAAACTTTCTTTCGTGTTGAGTGCTTTGTGGTAAATTGTCTGGCAGCGCAGAACAAACAATTTCTCTCCTGAAATGCGTGAACCGGCAAAATTGAATCGTCGCCTCATAATTTTCTTCATGGCCTGTACTGTAGCTGGCTGCAGTGCCCTGCTGGATTTCAAATCAGTCGGCGCTCAAGGAGCTGGTCCCATCTTAGTCAGTCAAGCTGACTCAACGCGTGCCATTGTCTTCGACTCGGTTACACGTCAGCGTGAACCGTTTAATGCCATCGCCCAGTTGCCATTCAGCAATGATGGAGCAACGCGGTTGATGTTGTTTGCGATGAACCTCACATTACAGTCCGGCGAAACATCTACCGCCGTGACCGCCGAGGCCGAAGATGCGAATCATAATATTTACCCATTAGCAGTCGAACATGTTGGACCAGTACCAGATCAGGCCTGGGCCACATCAATCGTGGTTCGCCTTCCAAATACGCTTGGAGATGCAGGCGACGTTTTGGTGAGAATTCGATATGGCGGCGTCAGTAGCAACCGCGTAAGAGTTGGTATCGGACATGTTGGTGGTGGTCCACCCGACGATCTAAATGCCGTTCCCACACCGGGTTCCGCGGTGGCTTTAGCAGCGCCAACTCCAGTTCCAGCCACAAATCTGACTCCTGACGACATTCGGAAAATAATGGCCCAGGCCGGTTCTGAGGCGCTAGCGCTCAATAAGCTAGTAACTATTGCCGTGGTGGATCGTGTCGGTTCCGCTATCGGGTTCTTGCCCATGTCCATGACCCTGTCGACCACCACCGTTCGCAGTGTTGGAGCGAATGGTGCAGGTCTCGAAGGCGCAGTCGTCCCCTCAACTCAAGCGGCCTTTTCCAAAGCGGTGACCGCAGCTTTTCTAAGCACGTCTGGAAATGCTTTTAGCACGCGAACAGCAAGCTTCATCATCCAGGAGCATTTTCCGCCAGGTATTGCATTTAGACCTGCTGGTCCGCTTTATGGGGTCCAGTTTTCATCACTATCATGCAGTGACATAAATAGAGCCGCGCCTCTCGGTTTGGCGGGAGATCCCGGTGGTCTGCCGATATATAAGAACGGCAAGATCGAAGGTGCGATCGGCATAGAAGGCGATGGCCTCTACACAGTCGATCGAGATCCGAGCGACGACGATCAATCCTTTGAAGAGTTGATTGCGGCTTCGGGCGTTCGTGGTTTTGAGCCTCCAGCATTGATTCGCGCGGACAACATCCTGGTTGATGGAATTCGGTTGCCGTATAGCAACGTCGCCGTTCCACCAACGCCTACGCAACTGGCGTTGGGAGACATTCCCGGTCTCGCCTTTGTCATTAACCCAAATCCGATTGAATTTACCCCGGCTGTTATCGGAGGCATTGCGGGCGAAGTTAATCCTCGGTTTTTCCCTTTTATTTCAGGAACGGCCCCGGTAGGACCAAATGCCCTCACCAGCGCGGACGTCAATACAATTATTTCTCACGCGGCTCAGCAGTCGAACATAACTCGCGGCGCAATCAGACAACCGATTGGAAGTAATGCGCGAGTAACCATTGCGGTGGTAGATACCGCCGGTACAGTACTTGGAATCTTTAGACAACAGGACGCCCCTATGTTTGGTTTTGATGTGGCCGTACAAAAAGCTCGTTCAGCTGCATTCTTCTCTGGACCAAACGCCGGGACCAGTCTTAGAGCCGCCGGGCTCGGGTCATATGTTGATCGAGCACTCGCAGACGGTATCAGGCTCGACGGAACAGTGGCATTTTCCGATCGGGCGATCGGTTTCTTGCATCGACCATTTTTTCCTGATGGGATCGAAAATTCGAATGCCGGGCCATTCAGCGCGGCTATTCCAGCCTGGAGTCCTTTCAACGACGGTCTGCAGCTCGATATTGTGAAGAATGCAGTTGTAGCGTTGCTAAACCCATTTGCCGGTCCGATGCCTTGCACAACGATCCCAGAGATTCGGAACGGAATTCAGATCTTCCCGGGAAGTGTTCCACTCTACAAGAATGGCGTTTTGGTAGGGGCCATCGGAATCAGCGGCGACGGCGTCGATCAGGATGATTTGATTGGAGCGGCGGGCGCGAGCGGATTTGCGCCGGATCCGTCTATTAGGTCTGACCAGATATTCGTGCGCGGAGTCAGATTGCCGTTCCTGAAATTCCCGCGAAGTCCAAATCTCTAATCAAATGATGACTCGTTCCTTCATACCAGTTGCGCGTCTGGCAATCATCGTGATCCTCCTCGGTGGATTATTGTTGACGGCGACGGTAACGACAGGGTTAAGCCAGGATTCAGATAGGCCCACCGGAGTATTGCGACTGCGAGTTCGCGTTAAGACCGATGACGCGGCGCCACTCAAGGGTCTCGCCCGGAAAAGATTTTTTCTCATTCGCGGTTCACTCGAACAAAATCTGGAGCTGGTCCATGCCATTGAGCAAAGCACCCTGGTCTCAAGAGATTGTTATTACTCGAAATTGGGAGCCAGCGACCAATTGATAGCCTGGCTCAAGATCGGTGACTGCGAGTCGATCTACTGTCGTGACGTCGGAGAGGAGTTCATTTCTGGTCCAAAGGCCGTGCCCGAGTTCACGCGCGCGTTTAATGCCGGACAAAAAGAGTTCGGTAACGATCAAACGGCAATCAAGTGGCTTTCCACCAACGTACCTGCAAATCTTCGCGACGGGTTCTATCAATCGCGGCAGGCTTTTTTACAGTCAATTTTGAATCGAGCACGTTCATCTTCAGATACACAGGTGAAGTCGGTAATGACTGACAGTAACGGGACGGCCTACTTCACAGATCTCGAACCAGGACCCTATGTGCTGTCGAGTATCGTACCTACTGAACTAGGAACCAACTCGGTGGTTTGGAACTGTGAAGTACAAGTTAAGACCGGAGATCTGGCTACCGAAAAACCGTACCTTGTTTCCAACAGGAAAGATAAGAACGTCAAGTGCCTGGCAGCAGAACGACGATTGCCAACCTGTGAAAAATAGATCCGCGATCACGAGATTGTAGTTCGACTACCACCAGATGCAGCTCAAACAAACACCTTTGATTGGACTCTCGATCGGGGTTGTGCTCGTGGCGCTTTTGCCGGTTCTTTCAATGGGCCAACGGACGCGAAGACCAGCGCCCGCCAGACCGGCCAGGGTCGCGATCGACTACTCTCGGTTTTCACATGCGACCGCAAAACACCAGGCGGCCTGCAGCACCTGCCACAAGATTCCCACGTCTAACTGGCAAAAGGTGTCGGCCTTTCCAGACATAACTGACTTTCCCGCGCATAGCGCATGTGTATCTTGTCATCGCTCACAATTCTTCAAAGGTGTTCGTCCAGTTATCTGTTCCGTTTGCCACTCCAGGACTTCTCCAAGAGACGACGATCGACTGGATTTCCGACGACCAGCGGTCCTTCTACAATTTACTATCGAGTTTCCGCACGATAAGCATCAGGATGTAATCGCATTCAACCGTTCGCGGTCGGTTGTCGCATTTTCTCATGCGGCCCGAAATGTGATGGACCAGGGTTATTACAATTGCGTGTTGTGTCATTCGGAACGGACGAGCCTTCCGGCAGCTCCAGCAAAGGGTTGGACCGACGGTTTTGTACCCGCTGCGGCGACTTTTAAAGCCTCCCCAGTTAATCATTCATCGTGTTTTAACTGTCACTGGAAGGAACAGCAGCCTGTAGCGCAAAACTGCAACGGATGTCACAAACTGGCCAAGCCTTATTCGAATGTGGAGGCGCCGGCAAGAATCTCAATGAAGTTCATTCATGATGGTGGGGGTGAAAAGAAAAACCACGTCGCGGAATGCACAACTTGCCACATCAACATTACAAAGGCTGCGTCGCTCCGTGGTCTAAAACCCGATGTCCCGATTACTGCGTGTACGGAATGTCATAACAAGGACGGGCTTCGTCTCGATGTCAGCAAAGAGTTGATGGCCATCGATAAGGATAGAAGTTTTACCTGTACTTACTGTCACACTTCCGACGTGGGTAAGCTTGATCCACCTGCGAGTCACTATCTTATTGCTGAGCGGCCACCCCTCAAACGGAAAGACGTCAAATGAAACCGCCACGCGAGAGCAATGTTTGCGTTTACTCACGGCAGTTGCTGGCGGCGGTGCTATTGACGCTCTTTGTCGGAATAGTTCTGTTCAGTTCGGAGGTTAGATCTACGTCGGCCCAGGGACCCGATGTTGACTACTCAAAATTCCTGCACACGAGTGCAAAGCATTCATCCCTTGCTTGCAATTCTTGTCACGAACGCACAGATAACTCCGCGACTCCGCGCTTTCCGGGACATAGTGCCTGCACCACGTGCCATATCGGCCAATTCACCACTCCCGCGATTCCGATGTGCAAAATCTGTCATACGGAAACCAGTGGAGCGCGGCCTCCGCTCAAGAATTTTCCCACTGATTTCAAAGAGACCTTCAATGTTAAGTTTGATCACTCGCAGCACATGAACGGAACGGCCCGGCCGCAAAATGGTTGCAACGGTTGTCACACGGCAGTGAGCCGAAATGTAGCGTTTTCAATACCTGTGGAACTCACGGCCCACAATGGTTGTTACAGTTGCCACACGCCCTCGAGTAAGTCTTCGACTGGGCGAGAGATTGCCTCATGCGGTGTTTGCCACGATCAGAAATCGTATCGGCGTACAAGTACGGCAGCGCGGGCCTTCCGTCTCTCATTTAGCCACGGTGACCATGGCACCAGAGAAAAGCTCGCCTGTGCGGATTGCCATAAGTTGACAGCGGGTGCACCGCAAACAAAACAAGTCTCGTCTCCTGCCCCCGCCCAACACTTTGCTGGTGCTGGTCAGAGTTGCTCGACATGTCACAACGGCAGACGAACGTTTGGCGGCGACTTAGGCTTCAAAGACTGCAAGCGCTGCCATACCGGACCAACGTTTAGGATGGGAGGATAGCAGCTTTGGTCTTTTGATCTTAGGTCTTTGACCTTTGACCCGATGAGTTAGGGGAGCACCAAAGACCGAAGATCTAAGACCCAAGATCAAAGATCAAAGATCAAACACCCAAGATCAATGCTAAGATCCCATCCCGGCGCTCGATCTCGTTTCTCAGAGGAAAATCCATGAAAATTACCCTAATTCTGCTGCTTTTCTCCGCGTGCATCGGGCTCGTCGTCTTTGGTAGCCAACCTGCACCAGTAGACGTCGCCACCGTGGTCCAGGAAAAAGAAAGCAAGACCCAACCTAAGGATGTTGTTCTGTCAAAAGATAGCCAGTCGGATAAATATGGAGAAGTCCCTTTTAGTCATGAGAACCACGCGACTAAAAAATATAGTCCTGACGGCCAGGCCATGCTGACGTGTGTTGAATGTCATCACACGGACCAACCCGCCGCGAATCTGAAAGCCCCGCTGAAGACTTCTGAACGTGCAGTTGTTTTAACGGCCGAAGTTCTTCAGGCTGCAGACTCGAAGGCGGTGAAAAGCTGTCGTGCGTGTCATCTGCAGGCAGGAGACGACAGCGCACCGTTGCCCTCTGTTCAATATCCAGATAAGCCCGCTCCCACCAAACTGACAAACGAAGTTGCTTACCATCTCAACTGTAACTTGTGCCACGACAAAGCCATTGCCGCTCGACCTACGTTGAAAGGCAAGGTACCAGGTTCAAACGATTGTCTTCCCTGTCATAAACCGGCTGGTTGAGGGGTAGGCTGGGCCAACATCGAGGCTCCCCATCGATGTGTATCGTGTACGTGCTGGACGTGACACGACGTACAGTTAGGTTTGTTCGCCTCAATCAATATCTTGTTGGTACGGGCGTCCACCATTCCATTATGACAAAGGCCACAGGTGGTACGAGGTGTCTCTCGATCAATTGGCTCGAACGACTTGTGACAACTGGAACATGAAAGCTGGCCCTGGGCGTTGCCGCTTAAATTTCCTACCAGTTTTACGCGTTGGGAATGCAGCGCGTGAAATTGTTTACTCCGCCACTTGTCCTCACTATCAGTTGGCAGGCGCTCAATTGGGAGCTTTCGCAGGTCCCACTCTTCCTCATTAATCGATTTCCCACTCCAAACTCCATTCACAACAGGATAGCCAAACCCGCCGCCATGGGGCGTCCCCACTTTTCTTCCGTTGAAAGTTCTTGGGTTCTCGTTGTTGTGACATTCAGTGCAAGAAGCAATCGCTCCTTCGGTCGCACTGAAATTTGCGCCGCGGTGTTCGGCATGGCAATCGACACAACCTATGCCAGCTCCAGCATGAGGAGGAATCACAGACGCAGCGAAAGTCGCCGTCTGGTGGCAGGCGCTGCATTTTCCGTCCATACTTCCTTTCAATCCATGGCAACTTGTGCAGGATCCCGCATTGGCATTAGTCGCGATCGGCGGCACCAGAGACATCTGTGATATCGAATGTGCATTCGATATCGGTCCAGGAGAATATGCTCTCGTGTACCAGTAGGCAGCACCTGCTGAAAGTGCGCCGGCTACCACGATGGACCATACAACTAAAGAAATGGGCCAATGTGATTTTAGATCTGAGGTGGGAGTCCAGCTTGCTTGAGCTTTACCTGAACGCCGCTGACTCTTCGGGAAAAGTGGCGAAGGCCGTACAACTTTGCCTGCTTCACGAATTCGTTTGTCCCAGAAAATGTCGAGTGCTTTTGTGCCCTGTATCGGGGCCGCACGAGCTTTCTTCTTACCATCCGTTGGTGTTTGCAGATCCTCAGTGCTGAAGCCGGGCTGGCTATTCTCGATCTCTGACGGGTTCACCGCAATTTCAAGAGAGACTCGAACGATGAGCGAATCGTCAGCACTCTCGATAGCGAGCCGGAATGGTCCGACCATTAAGAGATCGCCCGCGGCCAGCGCCTCGTTCTCCTGAATGGGTTTTCCGTTCAGGACTACTGGATTGGTCGGCCGCAATGGAAATAAGAAGAAATGCCCTTCTACCTGTTTGATTCCAGCCTGGACTCGCGACACTGCAGGATGGTTCAGGACGACTTCGCATTCCAATAACCTTCCTATGAGCAGACCTTCGGATGTGACCTGAAGCGGGTCAATCGGAAGGTCGTCGCGAATAATTACGTACTGGTTCTTCTCAGCCATCGATGCGGTTTCGCTTTTCAGCTACCTGACTTTGAAAAACACGACTTGGAAAATATGGGCCACCATTAAAGTGAGCATTAGTGCAGTTGAAACTACATGAATCGGGATCCAGAATCTGAGTGAGCGATGAAGCAACAGCAAAGCGTTAATCCGTGTCAGCGTAACCGCGGTCTCAACAGCTGAGAGCAGGAGTTTTCGCTCATCTTCCGTAGCCAGCCGCGTAATTCGATCTTTGTATTCTGCCCTGGCTTCCGCTAGCAGGGCTTTGAGTGATTCACGCCTTAAAATCTGGCGAGTGAGATAGGATCGTGTCTGGAACTGTAAATAGATTTTCTGCTCGATTTCCTCTTTCAGCCAACCCTCGCTCTTTTTCAAGATCTCATCTTTTTCTGCCATTAGTTCGTCACGTCGACCCGTTAGGTCTTCAACCAGCAAAGGCTCGCCTTCTATCCTCGTCATAATGCGAGGTGCAATGAGATAGGTGAGAATTCCAATTGCTCCGGAAAGTAGAACTATGTCAAATGAGAGATATAGAACCGTCGTCAGCAAGCCGCCAAGCTGATTGCCTGCGTGCAGCAGAAGGATTACACCCGCGACAGTCCCAAGGTAGATATGGGCCAACATCCAGTACCGCAGGGCTCCAGCTCGACGACGATAGACCTCTTTTCTGAACGGATACGTCATCACCCCGGCGACACCACCAAGACCGGCGATTCCAGTGATCCAGCGCATGGTGAGCCATCCACCGTTTATTGGACCATCAAATCCGTATTTTTGCAGTAACCAAATAACGGCCAAAGCGACGGCCAAAGTTGCCAGGGCTCCACTTATGTGCCACGTTCGAGCTAATGGATCACTCTTGTGGATATTGCGTCCTACCGCATGAGTGTCGTCGCGAAATATAAGACCCTGGGTTGAACCAACCTCATTGAAATACTCGAGTGGATTAACGCGGACCAACGCTCCAGTCGGGCAGTTCTCTTCACAGGAATAGGCTTTTCTTTTGGCGCCGGGAGGATTGAGCGAGGTGTTCTCGCACAGGTTGCATTTAATGGCGACCACATCATCATCGGCTGCGGCAGCTACGGGAGTCGTTGCTGCGATCGTTTTTAATGAAAACAATCGTCCAAGTTTATCGCCCAAAGTCGGGCGGACTGGCTCGCTCTTCCTCGGAACCATGGAAATTGCATCGTAAGGACACTGCGTCGCGCAGTCGAAACAACCGATACAAGTGTGCGCATCGATATCGACTTGCCCTTGCGGATCGCGGAAGATTGCTCCAGTAGGACAACCGGTCAAACATTCCGGATCCTTGCAATGCATGCACACCTGTGGAACGAGCGCATGTTGTAATCGTTTTGCTCCGATCCTGACGGGTCGCTCGATCTGAATTCCCCGGCGAAGTAAGCGAGAATGGCCATGAACTTTGTGGCAAGCGAGCGAACAGTTGCCGCAGCGAACGCAGAGGTCCATGTCCATCACGAGGACGTTCGCTCCATCGATGACGCCTGTTGCAATCTCTTTCTCGGCGGATGCAAGGGCGTTAATGTCAGGCACTGTGTCAGCAGTTGGGGGAAGTTCGTGGTCCGCATTCGAAAAACTTGCGAATGCTGCCGCTAATTCATCTCGCAGTGCTAAATCAGTTTCGAATGGAGCGAGCGGGACCTCAAGCAGTTCGGTGCGAGACATGAGACTCGCGCCATACTGCCAGTTGGATTCATCGGTTAGACCTTCTAAGCCGAGGAGATTTCCTCCACCAATGAAATCGACACCAATCGTTTCTCCCATTCCGCGAACGACTTCGGGTGATGCTGCATAGAATCGAATGCCTGTCGAACGTCTTACCCAACCACTCTTGATTAAGATCAAACGATCTATTGGTTCGCCCTCTTTACAGAGCACATGATGCTTGCCATAGACCATGAACCGCGCATTCCGACCCAGTTTTTCGATGAGCTTTGGACTGAGTCCCCCGTCTGATGCGAGCGCCAGGTCCTGGAGGACGCGTCCGAATCCGTGGGCTCGATAGGTTTCGTCGAGAGTCTGTCCGAATCTTGGCAGTTTACGAAGCAGTCGCAGGGCAGGTCGCGTAACTTCGAGGACAGTGGCGTCCGAATTCTCGGCAGCGGCTACAGTCGCGTTCCGTTCAATACCGGCGAGGAGGGCCATTTCGCCGAAGAGAGTGCCGGGTTGGAGTTGGCCGATTTGTTTTGTCGACTCCCCTTCCTGAACCGAGACATTTAACGTACCGTCAACGGCAATATAAAACGTGTTTCCTCCCCACTCACCCTGGCGCATGATCACTTCACTGGCGTCGTACTGAAGTAGTCGAACATATGGTCCAACTTGCTTGCCGTTGCTGTACTCACGGCCCTGGACGATCACTTCCAGATCGGCTGCATATTTTTGTTTTCCGTTTTGCTCTTCGAAGAGTTCAGAAGTGAGTGAGAGGTTCTTGACGGCTTCGACTACGCGACTCCTGTCCGCAATTTCGCGTGGCATGGACTCGTTTATACTACTTACTGCGGTAAAGTGAAATATTTAAATTTTGGACTGGAGGTGGCAGGGCGCAGTTTTCCCATGACTGGCACTACTTAGTCTGAACAGTCTCTTGTTGTTATGCGTTCTATTTTATGGTCTTAAGATTAGGGCTTATAAAGCGCCTCGGGCGAGACGTTACAGATGGACAAACTAGACTAACTGGAAGAAGTAACTTGCGGTTGTGCATTTAATTGTGGGCCATTGGGATTCGGGGGGCGTAAAAGGCGCCGCCGCGCCGGCGAACTCCAAGGAAGCCTTATGTTCTGTCCGAAATGTGGAAAATCTGACCAGGTTCCCGAGAGCTATTGCCGGCAATGTGGATTCTATCTCCCAAATCTCTCAACGCTCGTTAATTGCGAGATCCCGCCGGAAGAACATTTGAAAGCCAACACTGTTCTGAGCTCAATGACCATCACCGCATGTTTTATCCTGGCCATTCTGCTATATGCCTTCTTCGGTTTCAGATCAAACACTCATCCACTGATTTATGTGACTGCCGGTCTGTTGCTTGGAATGGGAAGTTGGCACATTCAAACTTTGATCAGGACTCTCAAGCTCAGGAAGCAGTGGGCAAGAAGAAAGCCACTGATCGCGGCACCGAATTCTTTGAGCGTAACAAACACGATGCCGTTGTTAGAGCAGGCTGCATTCGAAAACATGGTTCCCACGAGCATAACAGAGCACACCACAAAGCAAATCTTATCTGACCTTCCACGTCGAACGCGTTAGCCGTCGAAGCGAACACGGTTCACACCCTTCTCTTGCAATTCTTCGATAGATCACAAATATTCGAGCGTTTACGTGCAAAAACTCACCCTCGACGTGCTAAACTCTCGCGGCGTTGCGCATTAGATGCGAAGCGTCAAGCACGAACCACGACAGTAAAATACAAAATACAGACCACAGATACCGAAATTCAGAAATCATAAATGCACGATTCACTTGATTCACTTCCACTCGAACAACAAGTCGGCCAGCTCTTCTTCATCGGACTTCCCGGAACAGAGATCGATAGTGAGACGCGAGAATTAATCCAGGAGGTCAATCCTGGTGGCGTGATCATTTTCGGTCGCAACGTCGCGTCGCCACAACAGCTTCGTTCGTTACTCGATGGCGCTCGCGAGCTTATTCCAACTCCACCTCTGTTCGGAATAGACCAGGAGGGCGGTCTGGTTGATCGCCTCAGAAAGATTTTTACGCCCATGCCGTCCGCCCGAACGATTCGTCAACATGGCGATCTCGCTTCGGCGCGAGCGCTTGGCCGGATCACTGGCGAAGTCCTGCGGATGTTCGGCTTTAACATTAACTTCGCACCAGTCATGTCGATTATGACTGATGATAGGGACCTGCTTTCAAATGGTCTCTATTCTCGGTCATTCGGGCGCTCGCCGGGCGAAGTGCTTGGTTACACGACAGTCTACATGCGTGGTCTGCAAGGAACTGGCTGCCTCGGTTGTCTGAAGCACTTCCCCGGCATCGGTTCCGGTGAAGTCGATTCACACGAAGAGATGCCGGTCGTTCGTCTTTCGCATGACGACTTAATCGCCCAGGATCTCGCTCCCTATATTGAACTATTCCAGCGCAAAGACGATCGTGTCCGAGTTGTGATGGTCAGCCATGGCGGATTTCCAAACGTAGATATTCGAGAAGAGACTACCGGCGGTTTGATCGAACCAGCTTCGCTTAACTACAACATCGTCACCAAACTGCTGCGCGAGGAGTTGGGTTACAAACACCTGGTCGTGACTGATGATCTGGAGATGGGCGCGATCGGCCGGCATTGTGAAATTGAAGACGCCGTGGTTCGCGCCGCTCTGGCCGGAGAAGACATGCTTCTGATCTGCGCCAGCCCGGACAAGATTCGGCGCGGTTATCGCTCCATGTTAGCCGCGGCTAAAAATGGCCGCCTCCCTGAGAAGAGATTGAAAGAATCGTTAAGGCGCGTCAGCAATACAAAAGGGATTGCTGGGCCGGCACTCGAGTTCGACATGGAGCGGTTTAAGTTTCTTGCTGATGAAGTAGTAAAGCTGAACAGCAAACTCAACTATACGTACGGAGGCACGCTCAAGTGACGATTGGAAGGTTTATTCTGCTGGTTTTGGTTTGTTCCTTGATCGTTGCCTCCGGATGTCGACGTAGGAGCAACTCATTCGTCATCGCACTTGGCGACAATGTGCGAACTATCGATCCGATTGGTTCGCCCTCTGTCGACGCCGCAAGCGAACGAGTTCGTACCTTGATGTTCAATTCGCTGGTCAAGAAGAACGAGAAGTTTGATTACGTAGGCGAACTTGCTTCCGACATCAAACGTTCTGATGACGGTCTATCGTACACATTTACCCTTCATGATGGCATCAAGTTTCACGACGGTCGACCGCTGACATCGGCAGATGTTAAATACACTCTCGATCTCGTCTTCTCAAGCAATTTTGCCAAGTCAGCCAGTTTTTATGAGGGGTCAGGCAGTGCAAAGCATAGCTACATCAAGAGTGTTGAAGCCCCCGATGCCAAAACGGTTGTTGTTACCCTGATCAAGCCCTGGGTTGGTCTACTCTCAAACCTGGTCCCAATCTCAATAGTTCCGAAAGACGGGTACGAGACCCAAAAGGACCGCCCGATGGGATCCGGTCCATTCAAGTTCATTCACTACGACAACGCGCAACAGGTCGTCGATCTTGAAGCGTTTCCCGAATACTGGGAGGGAGCGCCGAAGATTCAGAATCTCCGTGTTCGAGTTATCTCGGACATGAATGCCCTACAAGCAGAGCTTGGCGCCGGTCGTGTAGACATTGCACCGATGCCTACGAGTCTGTCACCGGATGCCGTAAAGCGGCTTGAGCAAGATCCTAATCTCCAGGTACAACAGTTTCCCGGCTCGAATGTCGTTTTGCTGACTCTCAATACGACAGCTCCTCCGCTCGACAACGTAAAAGTTCGTCAGGCCATCGCGTATGCAGTCGATCGCCAATCCATCCTGTCGAATCTGTTACTTGGACTGGGAAAGCTCGCTAATTCGATACTCCCTGAAGAGTCCTGGGCATACAGCCCGGGCCAAACGTATTCCTACGATCCGGCAATGGCAAAAAAGCTTCTCGACGAGGCAGGCTTCAAGGATCCAGATGGTGATGGACCAAAGATGCGGTTCGACAAGCCCGTTGTCTACAAACTGTCCGGCAGTAGTATCTCAGGTCGACAGTATGCGGGAGTAATTCAGAACTACCTTAAGGCTGTTGGCATTCCAGTCGAGATTCAAACACCAGAGCAGAACACTCTGTTCGACGAGCTCAGACGTGGTAATTTCCAGATTGCTTATAGTCAGTGGGTGGGAGGCAATCAGGATCCCATCTTTTACAAAGATCTGTTTGCGACTTCAGAGATCCCAAGCGCAGCTCTGTCCTCAAGAAATCGCAGCCGCTACAGCAATAAAGAACTGGATGCTCTGCTCGACGAAGCCGTAAATACCTATGACCGGCAACGGGGTAAACAACTCTTTACCCAGATCCAGGATATCGTTAGCCGCGAGGTGCCGGTTTATCCACTCTGGTATCAGTCGAATGTGGTGATCGCACGAAAGAACGTGGGTAACATCAAGGTTGACGCCAGCGGAGACTGGGGATTCGTCAAGAATCTGACAGTAACTCAGTAGACTTCGAAGATAGCTTTGATTAAGTCGCGCCCGACTGCTCCCTCGCGGATTAACTTGAGCGGATAGTTTGTGATGTCGAGTACTGTCGAAGCCTCCGTCGCGGTCACTTCCCCACCATCGATTATCAGATCCAGAGTTCCGTCGAACTGGTCCAACACTTCAGCTGCCGTTCTACCCGGTGGTTGTCCGGCTAAATTCGCGCTCGTGGCGGTCAGGGCTCCACCACACTGCCGCACAAACTCTCGCACCCTAGTATCTGATGGAAGGCGAATTCCCACTGTGCCCGTCCCTGCTGTGATCTCGTCAGGAACCAATGGATTTGCTCGAATGACGAAGGTGATTGGTCCAGGCCAAAACGCTTTTGTTGCCTTATCAAAGACCAGGCTTCTATTCAGAATGAACCGCTCGACCTCACTTTCATCTGAGATGAGAAGTAGGATTGGTTTTCCGTCATCTCTGCCTTTTATCTCTTTTAGGCGTTGGACAGACGGTCCATTCAGCGGATCCACACCAAGTCCATAAAATGTATCTGTTTTGAAAGCAATAATGCCGCCGCTTTTAATCACCGACGCCGCGGTAATTGTGGTCTCTTTGCTGGCTGGAAGAATTTCCACGTTCAAGGTTTCTGTTCTGACCAGTTTGTATCTAGACGTACTCTTTTCAGCGACGAGATATCCAGCACGTTTGAATCAAAGCCTGAGACGTACGGCTTCACCAATGAATACGACGAGGCAAAGTAGATAGGCATCGATCTCAAGTCTTTAAGAGCTTGAGTCTGTGAATCTACTGACGGCGGAGTTGTGGGTTTTTCGACGACAGTGGCTTCTTTGGGTTGTAGAGCATTGATTCCTGTTGCAGTCGGAGGCGGTGCAATTTCACGTTCAAACATCATTCGGAGGTTCGTCAGCTCGTCGGTAGTTTGCATCACTAATCCTCGCCTGACGACGTCGTAATCCCCGGCCCTGACCGCACCTTCATACTCGTCCCAGTTTTTGACCACGATTTCGGTTTTGATGTTCAAGACGCTTTTCCACATCTCGGCAATCGCCTGGGCCACGATTCGTTGCTGCTCATTCCGATTAATGAGAAGTCTGACCGTCGGAAATCCATCACCATTCGGAAAGCCTGCGTCCGCCAGGAGTTGCTTAGCTCTACCAGCGTCTTGCTCAATGAGGGCGGTCTTTCCAACGACTGGCTGATCATCGGTCGAGGAATCTGGAAAGAACTTTCCAGCTGGTTCAGTCGCCCCATCGAGATCGTCGCGACTTACCCGCTCACGGTCGATCGATATAGCTAATGCTTCCCGGACGCGGATGTCGTCGAAAGGCTCATGAGTGACATTGAAGTTATAATAAGTGACGGCGCCAAAAGTTGAGCGGCGGAAATCTTTGTAAGGGGCAAGGAGTTTTAGTGCGAGTGGTTCAAACGCAGCGTTAGTTACCGCGTCCACTTCACCGGCTCTGTAAGCGGACAAGGCGTCTTCAGCGTTTGTGGTGTTCACAAAAGTAACGCGTTGCAGGTTGATTGCTTCACCGTCCCAGTACATTTTGGACGGTTCGAGGGACACTCGCTGGTTAGAGGTGTTTGATAACTGGAAGGCGCCATTCGAAATCAAATCTCGGGCCTCAAGCCGTCGAGTGGGATCCGAATCAGAAAATTTCACCGGACGAAAAACCGGGTGAGCAACCAGTGCCGGGAAGCTGCTGTCAGAGCGCTCGAGCTTAACCCGCAGAACGTTGTCGCCCAATGCTTCCGCTCCGAATCCAGCAGTCTCCTTTGGCGGCTCAGGCTTGCGGTTCGAAATCCGGTTCCCAACTGCGCCCTGAATATTTGCCAGCAGTTCGGTATGTGGCGCCAACGGCCCTATTTCCAGCGTCCGTTTCCATGAACGAACAAAGTCCTGGGCCGTCACCCGGTCACCGTTGGACCAGCGAGCGTCGTCGCGCAAATAGAAGGTCCACACTCTTCCATCACCAGTCGATTCCCACCTGGTGGCAACGGCAGGCACAGGCAATAGCGTTTTTGGGTCGTAATCGGTTAGGCCTTCAAAGAGTGCCCTTACTGCGTCGGTGTCAGGCGCAGCAGCTGCAAACGCGGGATCGAATGTTTGCGGTAATCCCCCATCACTCCAGCGAAACTCCTGGGATCGTGGCACGACGACTCGTCCATAGTAGGTTGAGGGTGCCTGGACGGCAAAACATCCAGACAGGACAAGGCAGAATGTCAAAAATAACGCGGCCGCGGCAGAAGAACCGGATCGTCTTCTCTGCTGAATAAAGATGCGTCCCATTAGCGAGCTAACTGGAGAAGTGATTCATAAACCTGTTTGGTTTTTTGGCGCGTTGGTTCGAAACCGTCAGAGGTGTCGATCAAATAATCGGCGTATCGCTGCTTTTCTTCCTGTGACATCTGTGAATCGATCCTGCGTTGAGCTTCATCCCGCGACAAGTGATCGCGGAGCATGAGCCTTTCGAGCTGCACTTCGGGCCGGCAATGGACAACGATCAACTTATCGAAACGAGTATAACCGCCCGATTCAATCATCAACGCAGCGTCAACTATACCAATTCCCGAAGGGTCCCTTGCTTCCCACTCACTTAAGAGTTGGTCTTGCCGTGCAATGATAAATGGATGAAGTATCGAATTTAACGCCAGTCGTTGCTGTTCATCTGCAAAGACAATTGCGCCCAGGGCTTTTCGATCGAGGGAGCCGTCTTCGAGCAGTATTCCTGGTCCAAATCGAGCTACGACCGCCGTTAATCCCTCGGTTCCTGGTAATACAACTTCACGAGCAGTTTTGTCGGCGTCGATCATGTGACAGCCGAGGTCACCAAAAACGGAAGTGACAAAAGACTTGCCGACCCCAATGGATCCGGTTAGACCAACTCTTAACATTGATTTTTCACTGGTCCATTTGGGTTTGATTGGTCTTGGGTCTTAGGTCTTAGGCCTTTGATCTTTGACCTTGAGTTATTTCACCGTAGGTCAAAGCTCAAAGACCAAAGACCAAAGACCGAAGACCAAAGATCTAAGGCCAAACTCTCAAATTCCTCGGCGAAGCTTTGCAGCCTTCAATGTATTCTTCATGAGCATCGCCACAGTCAGCAGTCCGACTCCACCCGGGACGGGAGTTAAACGGCCCGCAACTTCGCCGGCTTCGGCAGGGTTTACGTCGCCGACGAGTGTTGAGCCGCGCTTGGCAAGTACGTCGAGCCTTTTCTGTGCTCCTTCTCCGAAAAGAGTGACAACCTCGGCCGGGTCGGTCACCCTATTCATTCCGACATCAATTACGGTCGCTCCGGGCTTGATATAGTCGCGACGAATCATACCTGCTCGGCCTATGGCCACAATCAACAATTCAGCTGCACTCGTGACGGCAGGCAAATTCTTGGTACGAGAGTGGCAAATTGTGACGGTCGCGTCTCGTTGCAGTAGCAATTGGGCCATTGGGCGGCCAACGATTTGACTGCGACCAACAACGCAAGCATTCACACCCTTAAGCTCAATTTCGTAATAATTGAGTAACTCGATTATTCCGGCGGGCGTACAGGGCACGAGTGCCGGTCTACCCATTGCCAATCGGCCGATATTAATTGGATGAAAGCCGTCTACATCCTTAGCTGGGTCAATTGCTTCGATGATTAAGCTCTCATCGATGCCGGACGGCATAGGCAGCTGGGCCAGAATGCCATCAACGTCATCTCTGGAATTCAAGGACTTGATTAGAGCTAATAGCTCCTGCGTGGTAGTCGTCGCAGGTAAAGCGTGATGTTCTGAACGTATACCCACTTCCTCGGAGGCTCGAATCTTGTTTCGTACATAAACGGCAGAAGCCGGGTCGTCACCAACTCGGATGGCCGCAAGACATGGGGTTATGCCTTCTCTAGACAAAATCTCGATTTCGGCTTTTACATCCAGCTTAATGCGTTCAGCGACGATTGATCCATCGAGTAATTCAGCGTGTTGTTTCAGAGCGTTTTGCGTCATCATGAATAATTAATAGTATCGCGTATTGAAAGTGTGAAATCGTTGCACAAGGTTACAACGACTTACCTGAAAATGCGTAATGCCCTTAGAGTGCGACGGCCTGGCGTCGCTTTGTTAATCTAACACCTCACGTGCAAATCGTTTTAAACAAAGCGACGCCGGGCCGTCGCACTCCAAAAAGGGTTTGGAAATCGGTAGCTGGTCACTCATAATCGGAAATGCATGACAATTTCACGTTCACTTGCCACTTCAGCGTTAATTATTCTTATCGCCTTTTCTTTCACTTACGGTCAATCAAGCGAAGAACTCTCAAAGAGCATTCGTTCTGTCGTTGAAAATCAGGATTGGGAAGCTGCGCGGACCCAGGTTGAGAAACTTAAAACTCTCGACCCTGATGCTTATCGTACTAAAAACTACGACTATCTTGCGGCGCGGATCTCAGAACATAACGGAGATGTTGCTGGCGCAACTAAAACTTATGAGAACGTCGTTTTAAAAGCCTCTCTTCTAAGCGAATACTCATTGTGGCGCCTGGCACGGATCGCTCGGTCAACTGGTGATCTAACACTCGAGCGAGAAAGACTACGACGACTTGTTGCCACTGCCTCCGGCAGTCTGCTTTACGAACCAGCTACGCTCAGGCTCGCTGAAAGTTTTTTTGAGAGTGGAGATTATCAGGCTGCTGCGGATGCCGCTCGTTTGCTCACCTCTGCGAAGAATAATTCACTTGCTCGAGAGGCTACAGCTCTGATGGCCACTTCCTTTGCCCGGGCCGGCAAGTCAGTCGAGGCCCAGGATGCGTTTCGCAAGCTGGTGATGGAGATGCCAGATGCATCGAGGCCAGATGACTATGCGTTGACTGCGGTGCGGGAACTCGATACTGCAGAAGCTGGCTCACCAACCAAGCTCACTGAAGCCGATCATTTATTGCGAGCCTCGGTTTACCAATTCAACAGAGATTTCCCGGGGGCGCGAGCGCACTTTCAGTTCGTGATCGATAATTTTCCGCAAAGCGGGACCGTACCAAACGCGATGTATCAGCTTGCAAGGGGACTCTATCTTGAAGGTAAATATGAGGACTCGGCAAAATTATTTCAGAGAGTTTTTGACCAATATCCCCAGAGCACTGCCGCTCGCGATGCGCTAAGTTACCAAGCTTCAAGTTATGTAAGATTGAAGAGGCCGGACCAGGCAGTCGCCACGTACAAATTCTTCATTGAACGCTTTCCCGATGCCCCGAATCCGGAGCGACCATACCTGAACATCATTGACGTGTTACACGAAGCGGGAAGATATTCAGAGGCTCTGAAATGGGTCCAACAAACGCGACAACGATTTGGCACGGAACTTGGAGCAACGCTCGCGCTGTTTGCACAAATGCGGATTCACCTGGCCCAGGGCGCATGGGCTGACGTTCTAAGAGATGGGGATTTACTCTCAAAAGCTTCCGATCTCGGTGGAGCGAAGGTTGGGGGCGGCACATATATTTCCGAAGTCAATTTTCTGCGGGGTTACGCCTTCGAACAGATGGGTCGGATCGAAGATGCAATTGATACTTATCTTGCTATTCCTGATGGTAGAAATGAGTACTACGGATTTCGCGCTACACAACGCCTGGTTTCATTGTCAGGTGCCGACAAATCGCGGCTAGCCATAACCTCACGAGCACAGTCTCTCCTGAGTTCAACCAGGGCGGCGCTGGCCAATAACCAGTTGGACCAGGCACGGCTCGCTGCGCAGGGAGGCATCAGACTTACACCGGCAGGCAGCGCCGCGCACAACGAGTTTCGCAAAGCAATCCAAACTGCATATCAGTCGTCACCCTCATACAAATTCCCACAACTTCAACGGATTCCGGTCGAAGAGATCGCCGACGGCCTAACTGTCAATCCAACTGATAAACATGCAGCGTTAGCTCGTTCGTTGATACTGCTCGGCTTGTATGATGAGGGAGTGCCTGAACTGTTGGCGGCTCGCTCTTCGACAAACGGTTCCAAAACAACCACAGCATTGACTGATGACAACTATACGATTGCCTGGTTGTCGCTGAAAGGTGAGTTACCAACTCGTGCCGTTCGTTTTGCCGAACAAGTGTGGAAACCGATCGCAGCGGATTACGCCGTTGAAGTTGCGCCTCGAGAATATCTACAGTTGCTTTACCCGGCCCCTTTTCAAAAGGCTCTGATTAAACATGCCGGCAGTAGAAATGTAGATTCACGCTTTATTTTATCCATCGCGAGGCAAGAATCGAGATATCAAGCTGACGCGAAGTCGATAGCAGCTGCTCGTGGCATGATGCAGTTCATTCCAGCTACCGCTAATGACGTTGCCGCTCAACTGAAGCTGGTCAACTTCAATCAGGATGACCTTTATTATCCAGACACCGCGATACTCTTCGGCTCGCAATATCTTTCGACGCTTTTTCAACAGTTCCCCGACCAGCCGCAAGCGGTGGCGGCCTCGTATAATGGGGGAGCTGACAACATGGCAAGGTGGATCGCCCGATCGCAATCAAATGATCCCGATCGGTATGTACCTGAAATCGGTTTTGCTCAATCTAAGGATTACGTTTTCAGGGTGTTGTCAAATTTTTGGATTTATCAGCGACTCTACGATTCTGGTCTAAACTTACTGGATAAATGAAAAAACTTTTCGTTCTAATAACTCTTAGTCTGGTTATCTTCTGGTCCAATTCATGCAGGCGTAATTCGGCGAATGAGAAACGGTTTGAGTTAAAAGGTAAGGTTGTGGCAGTCGAGCCCGACAAACACCTCGTGACGGTTTCTCACGAAGACATTAAGGATTATATGCCCGGCATGACAATGCCTTTCACTCTGCCGAATGAAGCTGATCTGCAAATACTCGTTTCCGGTGATGACATTTCGGCAACACTTGTGGTTGACGGCTCGCAGTCTTGGCTGGAAGACGTGGTCATCACGCGACAGAGTGAAGATCCTTCAACTACAACCGGGGTTACCGAAGCCAAACCGGGAGATACGGTGCCCAATTATCAACTCATCAATCAGGATGGGAAAGACATTCGTATTGGAAGCTATCAGGGCAAATCGCTGCTGCTCACTTTTATTTACACGCGCTGTCCGCTACCGGAATATTGCGACCTGATGAGTAATAATTTCGCCGCCATCGACAAGCAGCTGAAAACCCAGCCTGAGATGTACGGGAAGACACATCTGTTGAGTATCAGTATCGATCCAGAGTACGACTCACCTAAAGTTCTCAGGAGTTATGGTGCGGCTCACACCGAACGCTATCAGGATGAGACTTTTGAGCACTGGGAATTTGCGACCGGGTCGCCGGACCAGATTAAAGGGATTGCGCAGTACTTCGGCTTACGTTATTTCGCCGACAAGGACCAGATCGTACATGGATTAAGAACAGTGGTGATTACTCCGGCGGGAAAAGTGTACAAGGTTTATCGAGATAACGAGTGGAAGCCCGAGCAACTGGTCCAGGACATGATTGCGGCCTCAAGCCAGAAGTAATTAACAATTAGGAATGATCAATTACTCTCCGCGACGAGTCAGTCTTTATTGCCGCTTCACGAAGCTCCAAGACTAAAGACCAAAGGTCAAACACCCTTTATCTTTTTAATCTCTTCCGTGAGTACCGGCACCGCTTCAAATAGATCTCCAACTATCCCGTAGTCAGCGATGTCGAAGATAGGCGCTTCCGGGTCCTTGTTGATGGCGACGATTGTTCCAGAATTCTTCATGCCGACCAAATGCTGAATTGCCCCCGAAATTCCAAGTGCTATATAAAGTTTTGGTGATACCGTTTGTCCTGAGGATCCAATCTGACGATCGATGGGAAGCCACTCAGCATCGCAAATTGGCCTGGACGCTGCCAGATCTCCACCCAGCACTTCGGCCAGCTTTTCTGCTAACACGAGATTGTCTTTGCTCTTGATTCCTCGCCCAACTGCAACGATCACGTCAGCCTTTGTAAGGTCGACTGCTTGTTTAGCTTCCTGAAAAGGCGCTTCGGGAATCATTCGGACCGCGCCGATTTCGATCGGAAAATTTTCGACTGTGGCGCCGCTTCCCTTCTTCGCCTGATCCGGGCGATATGCGCCAGTTTGAAACGTCGCAAATATAGGCGCAGCCCCGTCGGAGGACACATCCGCGTCGAGTTTGCCTAGAAAAATTCTGCGCGTAAAAATGAGCTTACCAGCATCGACTTTAGCTCGAATGCAATCGCTAATCAGAGACTTACCAAAACGCGCAGCGAGCTTTGGCGCGAAGTCACGAACCTGGTAAGTATGCGTCAGAAAGACAAATTCCGGATCGGCTTTCTTAACAACCTCTTCCATCGCGTCCGCATAAGCATCGGGGGTGTATTCACCTAGCTTTTCGTTGGTGGCGAACAAAACCGATTCAAGCTCGTAGCTGGCGATCTCCTGCGGCAGGCTGAGACTTCCCTGACCCAGAACTACAGCCATAGTCTTCTGTTGGAGTGATTCGCCAAGGGTTTGCGCAGCTGCAATTGCCTCTAGCGAGCTCTTGTTTAGAACGCCGGCCTTATGTTCTATGAAAACGAGAATTCCTTTACTCATCAATTGGTCCTATTTTCGGATCGGTCAGATGACGCGAGCTTCGGTATGAAGTTTCTGGGCCAGCTCAGCAGCACCGGCCTTTGCGTCCCCGCTGCCAAGCATTTGTGTCTGCTTAGTTTTTTGCGGCAAGTAGATCTTTTCGATCTTCTGATGAGACGTACGACCGGTCGCTTCTGCGGAAGGTGATACTTCCTTTATCTCTTTCTTCTTCGCCGCCATGATTCCTTTCAAGGTGGCATAGCGAATCTGGCTAATACCGGACTGGATCGTGAGTAGCGCCGGCAGAGGCATCGTGTACCATTGATACCAACCGCTTTCCAGTTCTCGTTTTACGCGGAGTTTATCTGCGGCGGCGTCAAGTTCGATGACGATCGTCGCATGCGGCAGCCCCAGGAGTTCGGCCATGATCACACCTGTCTGACCATAACCGTAATCATCGGATTGCAAGCCGGTCATAACCAGGTCAGGCTTCTCTTCCCGAATAGCCTCGGCGAGCACTGAAGCTGTCGAATAAGGTGAGAGATGGCCCAGATTGTCGCCGGCAACATGAATCGCCCGGTCGGCCCCGCGCGCGAGTGCATCTTTGATTACACTCTTCACACGTTGGGGGCCCATCGAGCAGACAACGACCTCACCTCCGAGTTTTTCACGCACTCGCAACGCCTCTTCAAGGGCATACCCATCCGACTCGCTCACCTCGAACGAGAGGTCATTTTCTTCAATCCAACTTGCGTCTTTATTGATACGCAGGATCGCATCTTTATTCGCGACCTGCTTCATCATTACTAGGATTTTCATTTTTGGTTTGGTCTTCGGCCTTTGATCTTTGGCCTTTAACCCTTACTTGATAAGAGGCCGAAGGTCAAAGGCCGAAGACCAAAGCCCAAAGACCCAACCCCTATTCCTCGTACCTCTTAAACAACAGCGCAGCATTGGTTCCACCAAAGCCAAAGCTGTTCGACAAAACGTACTGAACCTCCGCCGGTCGCGCCTCATTCGGCACATAGTCGAGGTCGCATTCTGGATCAGGATTGAAGTAGTTGATAGTTGGTGGCAATGCATTTTTATACAGCGCCAACACTGAAAAGACTCCTTCAATGCCACCAGCTGCGCCGAGCAAGTGCCCGGTCATCGACTTAGTCGAACTGACTGGGAGCTTGTATGCATGGTCGCCAAACGTATCCTTGATGGCGCGGGTTTCGAACTTGTCGTTATAGGGCGTCGATGTGCCGTGCGCGTTGATGTAACCGACCTGCTCAGGCTGTACTTGAGCGTCGCGAAGAGTGCGCTGCATGACCCGTCTCGCACCGGAACCAGTTTCGTCCGGCATCGTTAAATGGAAGGCATCGGCGGCTGCACCATAACCAACGATTTCGGCGTAAATCCTGGCGCCTCGTTGTTTGGCCGCTTCGAGCTCTTCAAGAATCATGATGCCTGCACCTTCGCCAATTACGAACCCATCGCGATCACGCTCAAACGGTCGCGACGCATGAATAGGATCCTCGTTATTGGTCGAGAGTGCGCGCATGGAGGCAAAGCCCGCGACACTCATCGGAGTGATGGCAGATTCCGCACCACCACAGATCATCAAATCTGCATCGCCACGCTGAATAATTTTGAAGCTGTCGCCGATCGCATGGGCTCCTGCGGCGCAAGCGGTTGCGGTTGCGGAGTTGGGGCCCTTGGCGCCAAATCGAATCGATACCTGGCCCGCGGCGAGATTGACGATTGCTGAGACGATGAAGAATGGAGAAACACGATCTGGACCATCATCGAGTAGCTTCGAGTGCTCGCGCTCAATGGCCCAGAAATCTCCGATGCCGCTGCTAATATAGGTTCCGGCGTTTTCAGCGATACCGTCGGGAAACTTGCCCTCGGGTGTCATCTGAAAGTTACTGTCTGCCAGTGCCTCAATCGACGCTGCGATGGCGTAATGAATAAAGCCGCCCATCTTGCGCGCCTCTTTCTTTGCAATGAATTTAAGAGGATCGAAATCCTTTACTTCGCAGGCAAACCTTACGGAAAACCTCTCAGCGTCGAATTTCTTAATATAGTCCGCGCCACTGCGTCCGCTCATCAGAGCAGTCCACGTCTCATCCACGGTGTTACCCACTGGGGTGACGAGGCCGAGGCCGGTAATCACGACACGACGTGTCAAGTTAAAGCTCCTTGGTAAAGAGACAAGTGATCAGGGGTGGGTAACGAGGCAAGAAAAACCAACTCGCTTGTTACATCACTTATCACTGATCACTATTTCTTGTGCTGGTCAATATAGTTATAGGCATCGCGAACGCTTTGAATCTTTTCGGCGTCCTCGTCCGGAATTTCGATTCCGAACTCCTCTTCGAAGCGCATCACGAGTTCGACTGTATCCAGCGAGTCTGCGCCTAAGTCATCTATGAACCGGGCATTTGGCGTGACTTCATTCTCATCCACACCAAGCTCATCAACGATTATCTGCTTAACCTTATTCTCGATCTCTTGATCGGGCATGTCGTTTTGCTCCTCTGTGAGTTTAATAAAAACGTTTACATTCGTTCGTCAAGCCTGGTTTTTACTGATTCCAAACTTGCTGTGTCTTCGACGTTAAGACAGGTTACCTCACGACTGATTTGCCGCATCAGTCCCGTCAAAACTTTTCCTGGACCAACTTCGATGAAGGTCCCAATTCCTTTGCCAATCAACAACTCCATCGACTCGGACCAGCGTACAGGAGCCGAAACTTGTCGATATAGCGCATCCCTTAACGCAGCAGCTTCGGTAGTCACCTTTGCATCCGCATTTGTGACGACCGGTACGCGGGCATTCTCAAACTTAATTTCATCCAGGTTGATGGCAAGCCTTTCCTGCGCAGGCTTCATGAGCGCGCAATGAAAAGGTGCACTTACATTCAACTTGACTACTCTTTTCGCGACGTCCTTGAGTAGTTCAATCGCACGATCTACGGCTCCGGCATTGCCCGCGATTACAACCTGGTTCGGTGAATTCAGGTTTGCCAACGAACAAATGTCCTCACCCGCTGCATCATTGCATATCCTCTGAATTTCAGTTAGGTCACCGCCAATGATCGCCGCCATTGCACCCGTGCCAACTGGAACGGCTTCCTGCATATACCGCCCTCGTGCCCGAACAGTCCGCACGGCGTCGGCCAGGGAAATCGAACCGGCTGCAACAAGCGCCGAGTATTCGCCCAGACTATGCCCGGCGACAAAAGAGGCAGGAGGAAAGTTTGCTTCACGCAACGCGCGCCAGGCTGCAACCGAAACAGTCAAGATTGCCGGCTGAGTGTTTTCCGTTAGTTGCAGGTCCTCCGCCGGACCTTCAAAACAAAGGTTTGATAGCCTGAAACCTAGCGCTTCATCAGCTTCTTCAAAGACCAATCGAGCTGCTTCAAATCTCTCTGCGAGATCTTTACCCATTTCCGGGTATTGCGAGCCCTGACCTGGAAAGACGTAGGCTATTGACGATGTGCTTACGTCAGTTGTCAATCTTTGTTTTCCATCCGAATCTTAATGCCGCTATGCTGATAACAAAGCGCCGCCCGGCCGGCGCACTCCAAGGTTACCAGCGCAACAACACGCCGCCCCAGGTTACGCCACCGCCGAACGATGTCATCAAAACCAGGTCGCCTTCTTTGACGCGACCACTTTCGACGCACTCATCGAGCGCAATCGGTATCGATGCCGACGATGTGTTTCCGTGTACAGCAATATTTGAATAAACCCGCTCGAGATCCACATTCAAGCGATCGGCTACTGCTTCAGTAATCCGTTGATTGGCCTGGTGTGGAATAAAGAGGTCGACATCTTCAGTTTTCAAACCGGCAGTTTGCAATATGTCTCGTGATATTTCTGCCATCGAGCGGACGGCTACTTTGAACAGCTCGTTCCCCTTCATCTTGAAGAAGTGATCTCCAGCGGCGATAGTCTCGGCAGTTGGCCGTCGACGCGTCCCTCCTCCGGGAGAGTACAGTTGTTCTTCATAACGGCCATCCGACTTGATCTTAGTCGCCAGGATCCCTCGATTGCCTTCAACTGGCCCAAGCACTGCAGCACCTGCTCCATCGCCGAACAGCACACACGTTTGCCGGTCGGTATAATCAACATATTGAGTCAGGATTTCAGCGCCGATAACGAGCGCGTTCCGGATTTGACCTGTTCGGATCATCGAATCAGCCAGCGACACTCCGTATAGGAAACCAGAGCAGGCGGCCACGATGTCCATAGCAGCCGCGTTGTTGGCTCCAAGTTCGGCCTGAATGATGCAACCTGTGGAAGGAAGAATTTGATCGGGGGTTACTGTAGCGCAGAGCAGCAGGTCAATTTCCGATGGATCGAGCTTGGCGCGTTCGATTGCCTGCCTGGCAGCACGAACCGCAAATAACGAAGTGTACTCACCTGGCGCGGCTTTACGACGTTGCTTAATTCCAGTACGTGTCGTAATCCAGTCGTCAGACGTTTCTACGATCTGGGCCAGATCGGCATTCGAAAGAATGCCTTCAGGATATGAATGTCCTGTGCCAAGAATTCCAGCGCGCTGATTAACCATCAATTGCCTCAGACTTTAATGGGGCCGTAATAGTATCTACTATCAAAATAAAAGCCAAATACTAATGTTTTGAGTTCAGCCTGTCGATGCGACAGACTGTGATTGAATCATCGCGCCATCGGCGATTCCCTGTTTAATTCTCTCGCTCGTGCGATTCTCGGAAAATTCCTTGACGCTCCGAATGGCATTTCTAATTGCGCGCGCGTTTGAACGGCCGTGCCCAATCACAACGATGCGACTCACACCCAGGAGCGGAGCGCCACCATATTCTGAATAATCTAAACGTTTCTTGATCCTGTTAAAGGCAGGTTTTGCCAACACTGCGCCAGCTTTCGTGACGGCGGTGGCGGTTAGCTCTCGCTTCAGCATTGCCAGCATGGCTTCCGTCAGGCCTTCAGATAACTTCAGCATCACGTTACCCGTGAAGCCATCCGTAACTATGACATCGACCAAACCCGAGAAAACGTCTCGTCCCTCGACATTTCCGACAAAGTTGATGCTTTCAAGTTGGCGCAACAAGGGGAATGCTTCTTTCGTCAGCTCATTCCCTTTGGCTTCTTCCTCGCCGATGCTCATTAAACCAACTGATGGACGCGTCGTACCCAATACTGATCGGGAGTAGGCGTCGCCCATGATTGCGAACTGCACCAGCTGATGTGCTTTACATTCCGAGTTAGCGCCGACATCCAACAGTAACGTTGGTTTACTCGACTTCGTAGGAATCAGGGCGGCAAGTGCTGGACGATCTACACCTGGCAAGGTGCCAATCACCATCTTTGCAGTGGCCATGGCCGCACCAGTGTTGCCGGCAGAAACGAAGCCATCTCCGCGGCCTTCAACTACCAACTTCGAGCCAACTCTCAAAGAACTCTTTTTCTTTCGTCTGACGGATATTGCGACCGGATCGTCCATCGAAATCACTTCCGGCGCTTCCACGAACTCAATGCCAAAGTCGCCATCAGCCTTCCAGCCGCACCGACGAAGCTCGGGCTGGACCTTGTGTGCCTGGCCCACCAGAATTACGCCAACTCCCAGGTCCCGAGTCGCGGCCAGAGCGCCGTCGATTTCGACATGAGGAGCATTGTCGCTTCCCATTGCATCAACAACGACCTTACCCGTCAGCCGGGTGTCATTCTTCGACTGACTACGCACCGGTTCTGAGCCTTAAGCCTGTTCTATCTGGAGTATTTCGCGTCCTTTATAAAATCCGCACTTGGGACAGACGCGATGTGGCATGCGTGGCTCACGACAATTTGGACAAAGAGTGGTCTGTGGAACTCTTAATGCGTCATGCGCACGACGTTTGAGTCGTCGAGCTTTCGAATGGCGCCGTTTTGGATTTGGCATAATTACTCCGTTTCTAAATTCAATCTCTTGCAGCATTCCCCGGAGAAGTCTTGGGCACTACTGTTTCAAACTTCTCAATACGTCCCAACGAGGATCGCCGCTTGATGTCTCACAATTACAGTCCGTCGTGTTTTTATCGGATCCACACACCGGACAAATTCCTTTACAGTCATCCCGACATAACAGTCGAGTTGGCACCGCCAGAAGAACTTGTTCTTTAACAATCTCGTCAACATCGATTCCGACACCGTCGAAAACCGAGATTGCCAACTGTTCCTCCGTCAATTCAGCGTCGTGCAATTCTTCGTAGTCGGAACCATTGACATACTCAAGCTCAAAATCATTATTGAGCGTCATATCCAATGGAGTTAAACAGCGGTCACAGTTGATAAAGAGCTTGCCGTTAATATGACCTGAAACTATAACTTCTGCGCCTGAGCGCTTGACTCGTCCATTAATCGAAACCGGACCGGCCAATTGAACGCGCTCGTCTTGAAGCTCGAGTTGACCAGCCTCGTAGGTGGAGGAGAATTCTCCCTTTCCGTCCTCAAGGTTTGCCAGCTCGATTCGCATTACTCACTCGCACTGTTGCGCCCGGCGCGTTGTGCGCAAAGGGCTCATTATAGCGACCAAAAAAGGTGTGTCAACGGACGGGATTGCCGACGGGGGCCTCTAAACTACAGGGCACGAGGGAGTTCGAGGTCTTTCAAGAGCGAAAATTGAGCGCCAGGGATCGCTTATTCGCAACAGTTTGCGCGCCCATCCTACGATGCAGACGGAGCTGCAACTTCTTGTCTCTCAGTTGTTTAAACTGGCAAATGGCTTTAAAGCATCTTCTCGAAGAATTTGCTTCAAACGTTTTCCCGTTGCAGACATCAGCGATTTTCTACGCGACGACTGGCTTTGAAACAAATGATTCACTTTTGCACGTTCGGAAGCAGGTCCGCATTGCATCCTGGCCAACGTCTCTTCCGCCAGGCCCTCTCGTCCTTCCTTTTGGTAAATCATCGCTAACAGATCGAGCGCCTCGCTAAAAGTCATGTCCATTTCAATCGCTTTTCGCAGGTGCCGAGAGGCGAGTTGGTTGCGACTAGTATGATAGTAGAAACAACCCAGGACATAATGAGCTTCGGGTGATGGCCTGATACTCAAAGCCCTTTTGAACTCGCGTAAGGCCTTCGTCAACTTGTTCTCGTTGAAAAATAACCATCCCAAACCGTAGTGACCTGCAAAAGACGGAGACTTCCTCGTCGCGGAAGTTAATAAGTCGATCGCCGTTGGGACCTCACCGATATCTGCACAAGTCAACCCCAGCAGCATAGTGACATTCTCATCCTCCGGATTAGCTGCAAGTACTCGCTCCAGATACAGCCTGGCCGCTTTTGATTTTCCAGTGCGAAAGAGATGCTGACCAATGAACAGGGTCAATTCCAAATCATCGGGTGACAAATCTGCTGCCTGTTGCAACAGATCAATTGCTTTGGCGTGTTGTTTGTCATCGATTAAACGGAACGCATCGAGAATGAACTTTTCAAACGCTTCACGTTGAACAATCGGGGCTCGTGACAAAATCCTGGAACGCAGCTTTCCACGTTGAACGGCCTCTTCCTGAGCGGCCGCATCCTCTGTGCATCGCTTATTCCAGATCTGCTCAAGTCGATCAGATTGCAGCAACCCGTCCTCGGAGAGCAGTTCAATCAAAGCTTTCAACAGCGACCTGTCGAAGTAAGAGGTCTGTGCTTGCCTGAGGAGCAGATCAAGGCTGCGTTCGAGACGCTCCGCTAGTCTCGTGATTCGATTTTCGGTGGCAGAGATTCGTTCGAGTAAGTGTTCGTCCGAAGAGACGCTGGCTTCATTAGCTTCGAATCTCGAAGCCGATGGCTCAACGATAATCATCAAGCGGGTGCCGCATCGAGAACAGAAGTCCTGACCCAGAGAGTTACCAGCGAGACATTTTTGACAGTAATGGAAAATAGGCGCCGGCATCTAATACTCGTAAAATCCTCGTCCGCTTTTTCGTCCTAACCAACCAGCATCAACATAGCGCTTAAGCAGAGGACAGGGACGATATTTTGGATCACCAAGTCCATCGTATAGCACATTCATGATGGCCAGGCATACATCCAGACCAATGAAGTCGGCGAGCGTGAGTGGTCCCATTGGATGGTTCATGCCAAGTTTCATGATTCCATCAATGCTCTCGCGACTCGCCACACCTTCGTACAATGTGAATATCGCTTCGTTGATCATCGGCATCAAAACCCGATTAGAAACGAATCCCGGCGAGTCCTGACAATCAAGCGCAGTTTTATCCATCTTTTCAGAGAGGGTGCGAACTCGTTCGTAGGTTTCATCGGACGTCTGGATGCCCCTGATCACTTCTACAAGCTTCATCACCGGAACGGGATTCATAAAGTGCATTCCGATTACTTTGTCTGGACGTCCCGTTGCGGCTGCAAGTTTGGTGATTGAGATTGATGAAGTGTTCGAGGCGAGTATTGCTGATGACGGGGTGATCTGGTCCAACTTCATAAAGACGTCGATCTTGAGGTCGAGGTTCTCACTGACTGCTTCTACCACAAAGTTCACATCATTGAATTGACTCAAGTCGGTGGTTGTCTGAATGCGTCCCTGGATCGTTCGCTTCTCATCGTCGGTCAGCCGCTGTTTATCAACGTCGCGTTGGAGGCTTTTGTCGATTGCTTTTAGGCCGCGATCTATAAACTGCTCGCTTATATCCTGTAGTTTGACGAGGTAGCCTGAGCGTGCAGCAACTTGCGCAATGCCGTTACCCATAGTGCCCGCTCCGACCACTCCGAATATTTCGCTCAAGAGTATTACCTCCAATCGGGTGGGGTTGATCGAGGAGTATATTGCCGTTCGTTATAGGCACTTGTTTCGTTGGCCCAGGCCTGTTGGCCGGGAGGCAGAGAATAAGCCGGGCGGTCGTAAAGGTATTTGCCGGGATCACTGAACAGAAACCAGAACGTGTATATCGCAACGGCGGCGCCAAATGGAAAATGCATGCAGTCAAAGACTCCAGCAATTATCGAAGCTGTCTTGGCCCAACTCTTTTTCTTTAGTAATGCATATCCAGCAATGTAAGAGGGCAAGGTCATAGCTCCGTAGATCACAGACATGAACAGGCCCATGACCAAAAACAATCCTGCGGGAGGAGGATGAGGATCATTTTGTGTAAGTATGGGAAAAACCACCGCGATAAAGACAAACATCATGATGATGAAGAACGAAAACAATCCAGCAAAAGCAAGATGTGAGTAAGCGAGGTATTTGTTGTGCTGTTCCGGAGTCAAAATATAATTTCCTTTCAAATTCGCAGTTACGTTTGCTTTGTAAGGTACCGATCTCGGCAGTCTCAATTATCGCTCAACTGCCATTGCGACGGCGTTGCCACCACCCAAACAGAGCGAGACTATACCTCGATGAGCATTCCTGCGTTTTAGTTCGTACAGGATTGTCGTTAGGAGCCTCGATCCCGATTGTCCAATTGCGTGACCCAGCGCGACTGCGCCGCCATTTACATTTACGCGTTCAGGGTCGAGTTCCAACTCGCGCGTAACAGCCAGCGCAGCGACAGAAAACGCTTCATTCAGCTCGATTAGATCCACTTCAGAACCGGCCCATCCGGTCTTTTTCAGGACTTTGCGAACCGCTTCGACTGGCGCCATCATGACCAGCCTTGGCTCAACTCCCGAAGTTGCCTGGGCCACAATTCGGGCCATCGGTTCAACTCCCATCTGCCTGGCGCGCCGTAGCGAAGTGACGACGACTGCTGATGCTCCATCATTGACGGAGGGTGCATTGCCGGCTGTCACAGTTCCATCCTTCTTAAATGCCGGTTTGAGTTTACTGAGTGATTCTACGGAAGTGTCCTCTCTCACCGTTTCATCGGTATCGAAGATCAACGCAGCGCCTTTCCTTTGCGGTATCTCTACCGGAACAATTTCGTCTTTAAACCGGCCCGCGTTAATTGCTGCTGCGGCTCGCCGATGCGAGTTAACAGCGAACTCATCCTGTTCAACTCGGCCGACCTTATATTCCTCAGCTACGACTTCTCCGGTGCAACCCATGTGGTAGTTTTCAAATGCACACCAGAGACCGTCATTGATCATTGAGTCTACTAGCTCGCCATTGCCCATGCGATAACCTTCCCGCGCCTTGGGAAGAAGATATGGCGCATTACTCATCGACTCCATGCCGCCGGCCACTACCACTTCAACGTCACCCAGCGCAATTCCCTGTGCCGCTAACATCACCGATTTCAAACCAGAACCACAGACCTTATTGATGGTTACTGCGGAGACTGTTGAAGGTAAGCCGCCGTTTAGCGCCGCCTGGCGAGCGGGATTTTGACCTAATCCCGCCTGGATCACGCAACCCATAATTACTTCGTCGACTTCTTCCGGTTTGATTCCCGCGCGTTTGACGCTTTCGCGTACCACAATTGCGCCCAGCTCGGTCGCACTGAATCCTTTCAAAGAGCCCAGAAACTTTCCGACTGGCGTCCTGGTGGCACTGATAATTACTGGTTCATCAAGTTCCCGCATAAAAACTCCTATTTTCGTTTCAAGCCCAAACACGCTTGCCTAACTAATGGTAAGTCGATAAAGACAACTCGTCTAGTCGGCAGCCTTTGGAGTGTGCCGGCCGCGGCGGCGCTTTGTTATAACAGAGTCCTGAGCTCTTCAGTTTGAGTTTAAAGCGCCGCCGGGCCGGCGCACTCCAAGGGTCGCGGGTTTTTGTGCAAAGCTGCACAAATTGCAAAGCACAAAGTTCAAATACTCAAGCTTTACAATTTGGCTTTCAGTAATGTTAGACTCGCGATGCTATTCAACTTTAAAAACTTTTTTGAATTCCCGAATGTATGCAAGCACTGATTCTCGCCGGTGGTAAAGGTACGCGGCTTCGTCCACTAACGGTTTATACACCAAAACCGATCGTCCCGATTTGCAATCGCCCTTTCCTACTCTATCAAATCGATACGCTCCGACGGGCTGGTATCACCGACATAACTCTATCTCTTTCTTATCAGCCCAATAAGATTGAGCAACTGCTGGGAGATGGCTCGGACTTTGGAGTTAACTTGAAATACACGGTCGAGCCTCAACCGATGGGTACTGCCGGTGCTTACAAGTTCGCAGAGGATTTAATTCGCGAACCGACCGTCGTCTTCAATGGCGACATCCTGACGGATCTGGATCTCAAAGCCGTTATCCGCGAACACAATGAGCGACAAGCTACTGCAACGATTGTGTTGACACCGGTTGAGAATCCGCAGAGTTATGGACTCGTTGAGACAGAACAGGACGGCAAAATTCGGCGGTTTCTTGAGAAGCCCAAGGCCGAGGAGATTACGTGCAATACGATCAATGCGGGTACGTACATTCTCGAACCCAAGGTGCTCGACTTCTTGCCGTCAGGTGAAAACTACTCGTTTGAATATGGCCTCTTTCCCGACTTGTTGAAGAGGAAGGAGCCGTTTTATGCGCACATTCCGCCGCGAACATACTGGATTGATATCGGCACGCCCGAACGCTATCTTCAAGTGCATTCGGACCTTCTAAGCAGCAAAGTGGGTCGAATTCATATCAAAGAACGTCGCGGCCAGTTTGACGCGGCAACCGTTGCGGAAATTGATGAGTTTTCGTTGATCGGAGACGATTGCCAGATCAAACCAGGTGCGCAGATCATCAATTCAGTATTAGGTCCAGGGTGTTTTGTTGAAGAGCGTGCGCGTGTCGAAAATTCTGTGCTTTGGCCACACACACGAGTTGGTACGACTGCACAAGTTGTCGGATCTATTGCAGGACGCGGCTGCCATATCGGACGGTCGGCGATTGTTGGACCAGGAACTGTGCTGGGCGACAAGACGTCGCTGACTGATTACACAATCACCGGAGGTCGCGTATGACCTCGCCGGTGCAAATCAAATTCGGCACCGATGGATGGCGCGCTGTCATTGCCCGCGAGTTTACATTCGTTAACGTCGAGAGAGTGGCGCAGGCCTTTGCGGACTATCTCTCAGCCACGGCGCAACAAGCAGCGGACAAGCAGAGTGCAGCGGGTGCAACCGGCACAGGTCTGGACTCGGTTACGAAGAGTGCGGGTGTAGCCAAGCCCTTTGTGGTGATTGGTTACGACAGAAGATTTCTGTCAGAAAAATTTGCATATAGATCAGCCGAGGTGATGGCCGGAAATGGATTCACGTTTGCGTTGTTCTCTGAAGCTCAACCAACCCCATTGATCTCATGGGCTGTAAAAGAACTGGCTGCTGCTGGTGGGATTATGATCACGGCATCGCACAATCCTGCTAATTTCAACGGTTTCAAGATTAAAGCTCCATGGGGTGGCAGTGCGTCACCCGAAACAACCTCGGCTGTGGAAGCCCTGGTCGATAGAAACCGTCCGCTGCGACAGTCGTTCTCCGATGATGGCCAGCAGCTACTTAAACCGGCAGTTGATAGTTATCACAAACAGATAAATTCCTACATCGATCTCAATCGTATTCGAAAAGCAACGGGCCACGTTGTAATCGATCCCATGCACGGGTCAGGCGGCCTATGGGTTGAAAATTTTCTGAAGGGCGGTGCGCTTGAGGTTGAGACAATTCGCGCCATACGAGATCCATTGTTTGGTGGAGTAAATCCTGAACCGATCGATCAGAACCTGGGACCACTAAAGGCGCGTGTGCTCGAAACCAACGCGCTGGTCGGGCTGGCCACGGATGGTGATGCAGATCGCGTAGGCGCAGTAGATGAACGCGGGCAAACGATGACGATGCATGATGTAGTGCCGTTGTTGCTGCTGCATCTTGCGCGAGAGCGAAAGATGACAGGTGGTGTTGCGATGACGGTCTCTCAGTCAGTCTTGACTCGTCGTATTGCTGATGCCATGGGTCTAAAACTTTATGAAACGCCGATCGGATTCAAATACATCGCTGACTTGATGTTGAAGGAAGATATCCTGGTTGGCGCGGAGGAATCTGGTGGTATCGGTGTCAAGGGCCATATCCCGGAGCGAGATGGAATTCTAAATTCACTTCTGTTCCTCGAGGCCGTTGTGGCGTCAGGTAAGCGTCCATCTGAGATGCTTGCGGATCTGCACAAAGAGTTTGGCGAGTTCCGCTTCGGCAGAAGAGATCTGCATATGGACGTTTCGAAGGGGCAAGACCTGGTAGCGCGACTGGCTGAGCAGCCTCCAACTGAGTTAGGAGGTTATAAGGTTAGCGGGGTTAATACGATGGATGGGACCAAGTTGCTATTCGATGACGAATCATGGCTATTGTTCCGTCAGTCGGGCACTGAACCAGTGTTGCGGGTTTATGCTGAAGCGACGTCAGAAGGAAAAATGAATTCGCTGTTGACCGCAGGAGAAAAAGTCGCGACGACTCAACTGTAGGTCCTATAAGTCCTATAGGTCCTATTTTCTATAGGTCCAATAGGTCCTATCCCCACCATGCCAGAACTTCCCGAGGTAGAACATGTCGTCAGGGCCCTGCAAAAAGTTGTTGTGGGCCGCACCATTCTTGCCGCTGAGTTAAAGCTCAAACGCATCGCCCCGGACATCTCTCGTCCTGCTTTCGATCGCCAGCTTCGCAACGCAGTCATTACCGCTGTTGGCCGACGCGGTAAATATATTCTTTTCGAATTAGATTCCGGCGGCCTGCTCGCGACCCACCTGCGAATGACCGGAAAATTTCTCTCGCTAGATACCGAGGATAAATTACCGCCGTATGCTCACGTCGTTTTCTACCTTGATAATGAGAGACGACTGGTGTTTTGTGACATGCGGCAGTTTGGTCGGATGCGCCTGGTAAAAGACCGTCAGAAGTTGCCCAGGGAGTTGGCGGCGCTCGCTCCCGAACCGCTGTCAGAAGACTTTACCGAAGAATATTTTTTAAAGACTCTCAAAAAGTCTCACCGGAGTCTTAAGCAGTTACTACTAGATCAAACTCGGGTGCTTGGCCTGGGGAATATTTATGCGGTTGAGTCGCTTTTTCTCGCCGGTATACATCCTGTAAAAAGCGCACACACATTATCGAAAGAGCGCGGGCGAAAGTTGTATGCGGCAATTCGACACGTTTTGGGAGAGGCTATCGACGCGGGTTCGACTTTGAAGATTGATCTGGCCGATGGAAATGGAATTTACTTCGGAACCAGTGAACGATTTTGGAGGGTCTACGAGCGTGAAGGTGAGCCCTGTATAAATTGCGGGACAAAAATTCGCCGGATCGTCCAGGGTGGAAGATCGACTTATTTTTGTCCGCAGTGTCAGAAGAGATAGGACCAATACGACCTATAAGACTTATTTTTGAATATGACCTATAGGACAGATAAGACCTATTTTTGAATAGGACCTATAGGACCTATAGGACCTATAAATTACCCACAATAAAATCGGTCATCATCTGGCGCATATGCGTCACCAAAAGCGGATCGGTCACCCCATGCCGCGACTTCGGATACAACATCAACTCAAACTGCTTCCCTGCCTTCTGTAACTCGAAAGCAAATTGAATTGTGTTTGCCATATGCACGTTGTCGTCGATTGCACCGTGAATCAGCAATAACTTTCCGTGCAAGTTTTTAGCGGCATTCAACGGAGCACTCTTTTTGTAACCCTCCGGATTGTTTTGCGGAGTACCCATGTAACGTTCGGTGTAGATACTGTCGTAGTTTCTCCAGTCCGAAACAGTACCTCCCGCAATTCCGAGCTTAAATGTCTGGCTGTGAGTCAGGGCGTAGCTGGTCATAAATCCGCCGTAACTCCATCCCCATATTCCAATACGCGTGCCATCGACGTACGGCTGACTCTTAAGCCACGACAAGCCGTCCTCGAGATCACGAAGCTCCAATTCTCCGAGGTTCTTATACGCAGGCCATGTGGATTCGATTCCCTTCCCGCTGGCCGTTCGATTATCGCAAACCCAAACGATGTAACCCTTCTGCGCCAGCAACTGATGCCACATGTAAGTGGTCGCGCCCCAGGCGTTCCGGACCTGGGGCGCATGTGGACCACCATACGTAAACGACATCACCGGGTATTTCTTCCGAGGATCGAAATCGGGAGGCTTGATCATCATCGCCTCCATCACAAAACCATCGCGCGTCTTAACCTGAAGGAGATCCGTCGAGCCAAGCTTAAAATCCTTAAGTGCCGTTACCTTATTTGCGTTTACAACGCGAACCAGCTTTCCATCGCTGTCAAACAGGTTCATCTGCGCAGGTGTGTTTACATCACTCCGTGTGTCGACGAAATAGTTATATTCAGGGCTAAAGTTAATACGATGAGAGCCTTCACTTGACGTCAGGCGTTTCATTCCGGTGCCGTCGAGTTTGATGCTGTAAAGTTGCGGCGCAATTGCACTGTGCTCAGTGGCCGAAAAGTAGATAACACCTCTATCCTCATCAACACCGTCTAAAGGGTCGGCTTCCCAATTCCCGTTGGTTATCTGGCGCAGCAGTTTGCCTGTTTGATCGTATTGGTAGATGTGCTGCCAACCGCTGCGTTCGCTCAACCAGAGAAAGGTCCCGTCTCTCAACCACGTTGGGTTCTCGATTGTTGCGACCCACGCCTTGCTCGTCTCATGAATAGCAGTGCGACTCTCACCGGTCTTTGCGTCAGCGAAGTTCAGGTCGAGAAATGTTTGTTCCCGATTCTGCGCCTGGTAGACCACATTCTTGTTATCGGGTGTCCATGTTACTCGTGTAATCAACAAGTCCTCGGGTTGGTACTTGTAGGTGTTTACCCAACGTGTCTCGCCACCCGCCGCGGGTACGATCCCTATCTTAACGATTGGGTTTGGATCGCCGGCTTTCGGGTACGACGTAACCTCGACCTTCTGATCGAGAGGAATGTGGTCCACGACCGTGAACTCCGGAACGGGACGCTCGTCAATCTTCAAGAATGCAATCGAACTCGAGTCAGGACTCCACCAGTAAGCGCCAAAATTGCCTCGGCCATAAACCTCTTCCTGGTACACCCAATCCAGTCGTCCATTAAGAATCTTTGGTCCGCCATCATTTGTCAGTGCGCGTTCACGACGCTGCATACCAAGGTCTTCGACATAGAGGTTGTTACCGCGGACAAAACTGATCATGCGCCCATCAGGACTAAAGTCTTCTCCCACTTCCTCATCAGGAGTGCTCGTCAATCTAATCGCGCGGTCACTTCCGAATTCGTAGTAGAAGAGGTCGTTGGCCCAATTGATGAGTGCCGCGTTCTCGCCGGGGCTGAGATTGTAATTGCCCCGATTTGCCAGCTGCCTGGCGTCCTCGGCTCGAATTCCAGGCAAAGCTGCAAACGCAGCCTGCATCTTCGCCGCATCAAAGAACGCAACCGCTTCACCTGTAGCAGCTTCAACTTTCTGAATACGTGGCACATCCCTGCGCGTTGCTTCATTGGTGACAAGATAATGCTTGCCATCTTTTAGCCAACGAATGGTTGGATTGCTGCCGCTGAAGTTGATCTTCTTGACCGGATCGAAGATGTCGTCAACCGTGAGCAGTTTTTGCTGAGCATTTAAGGAAAGGGTGGAAAGAAGTACTAGTAGAGCAGCAGAAAGAAATGAGAACCGCATTCTCAGAATATTCTCCTATTAATCGAACATAACTAATTTGCGACGCGAGCTTGTAGCCGGACAGCGTCGGCCTCGAAAGACCTTCAAAAAATTCGCTGAACCTATGATTCTTTCGGAATCATCTTCTTAATCAAGGGAGTTAGAACTGCAAGAAGTAAAGCAGCTGCAAGAGAGATGGCTGCAAAGGTCCCAAATGCTTTGGCAAGAGTGTCCGGACTATTACCCTCGAACAACCTTGTGGTTAGTCCTGCAATGTAGCTTCCAATCGCAATAGAGAGGAACCAGACGCCAAGCATCATGCCCACCATCCGAGCCGGAGAAAGTTTAGAAATTGTGCTTAGTCCAACCGGGCTCAGACATAGCTCGCCCAAAGTTTGCAGGAAGTACACGGCCACGAGCCACAAAGGCGAAACTAATCCCTGTCCGGTCAACGTTGAGGCAATGGCGACTACTACGAATGCGGCACCGGCCAGAAATAGACCAAGAGCAAATTTCGCGGGGCTCGAAGGCTGACGGTCGGCCAAAGTTTGCCAGATGAAGGCGAACACAGGAGCGAACGCAATAATAAAGATCGGTTGAACCGACTGGAACCAACTTGATGGAAACTGCCATCCGAAGATGGAATGCCGAGTCAAGCGATCCGCAAAGAGCGTCAGACTTGAGCCCGCTTGTTCAAACGTCATCCAGAAAATGATGGAGAACATAACGAGTATGAATATCACCAGAACCCTCTTACGTTCTTCACTCTCAAGCAGTCGAGTCGTTCCCGTAAGGTAACCGGCAAAATAGCCAACGACACTCCAGAATGGGACTGAGATCCAACCACCTTCGCCAAACTTATATCCGAAACCAATCCCGATCAAAGCACCAACGATGGCCAGGATAGCCGTTAGCGAATCGAATTTGGAGGATGTTTCCTGGGTTGCTGCTTTCCTGGGTTTCAGGCCAACATGGCTCAATCTATTGCCGCCAAGTAGGTACTGCGCCACGCCGAGAGTCATTCCTACGCCCGCTGCTGCAAATCCCCAATGCCAGCTTTTGTTAGGATTCATTCCTAACGATGAGATGAAGTCGCGAATCGTGGCGCTCTGCGCGAGGAAACCTGTAATCAATGGAGCAAAGAAGGCTCCGAGGTTAATGCCCATGTAAAAGATGGAGAAGCCTGCGTCGCGTCGCTTATCTTCACTTGGATAGAGTTGGCCCACCATTGCGCTGATGTTGGGCTTAAGTAATCCCGTCCCCATCGCGATCAAAATTAGACCAGCATAAAACGTCGCGATAGAGTCAATCGCCATCGAGTAATGACCGCAAGCAATCACGATACCGCCAAGCAGTACTGCCCGCCGTGCTCCCAGAAATCTGTCAGCCAACCAGCCTCCAATTAGCGGCAGGTACCAGACTGATGAAACATAGGTGGCGTAGATTATTCCTGCGAATTTCTCGTCGAAACCAAGGCCACCATCTGCCAGGCTTTTCGTCATGTAAAGAGTTAAGAGCGCTCGCATCCCGTAATATGAGAACCTCTCCCACATCTCGGTGAAGAAGAGTGTGGAGAGACCTTTGGGGTGGCCAAAGAAACCGTGTGTGTCAGGTGTGACCGTTGCTTCTCGAGATGAGCTCATTAATTACATTCCCCGATTTTGCCGAGATGGACCGGGAGACCAGGCAGAATTGCGCTAGAACTTAAACCTGATCGCCAGCGTTCAAATTTCTGATTAGGTGAACGTAGAACGGAAGACCGCGTGCATTCAGCCAAAATATTCAGACCAGTGTCAAGCACGGAGCATTTGCGGCTCTCACAACTCGAGTTTACTCTGTGCAACCTTTGTGCCCTCGGTGACTCCGTGGTTAGTATTGCAACCACCACCGAGACACCGAGTGCACAGAGGCTGCACATAGGAAATAAAGGGGACGAACTTATGACTATCGAATCGTCTTTCGCATGCGATATGACGGCGATCGCGCCTCATCAACGTGACGAACACATTGCGGCTATCAAGAAACTGTTCACGGCAGTTACCTCTGTAAAAGAGCTACCGAACGGCTACAAGTTCGAATTGCCAAATCAAACAGAGATACTGAATTTGTCGGCGCAGTTTATTTCCCTCGAACGATTATGTTGTCCGTTCTTCGGATTCACTATTGAAGTTGAGCCTGAAGGTGGGAAGTTGCTTCTTAGCCTCACCGGCCGCGAAGGTGTGAAGCCGTTTATCATGGCGGAGATTGGAGAACATCTGAGGAAGTGAGTCTTTGGTGTTAGGTCTTAGAGTCTTTGGTCTTTGATCTTAGTGCCCTTCGTTTGGAAACACTCAAAGACCAAAGATCAAAGACCTAAGACCAACTCACCATTATTCCGTTGCTTGCAGGTGGAACGCCTGGATCGCTTCATTCGGTGATAGAACGGGATGATATGCCTTGCCATAACGTTCAGTAATTACTTTAACGTAGTGCCTGGTCTCATCATACGGCGGGACTCCATTGTACTTATCGACTGCACCTTCACCCGCGTTGTAACCAGCCAGCGCCAACGTTACATCTCCGGAAAACCTTTTCAATAACCAACTCAAATACTTCGTTCCGGCTGTGATGTTATCAGTGGGGTCGTTTGCATCTCGGCAACCAAATCGTTTCGCCGTCGCCGGCATCAGCTGCATCAGTCCCTGAGCTCCTGCGTGCGAACGCGCAGTTGTTTCGTACCGTGATTCTTGCCAGATCACTGCATGAATGAAACGCGGATCAACTCCTTCACTCTCTCCCACCTTTAGGATTATGGCGTCGAGGTTAGGATCGCCCGAGGTGGGAATGTCGGACGGTATCCCAGTAGCTTTCGCGCTAACTAATGGTGCTAACGCATGACTCAAGAGAACGTCACTGAAATTCGAAAATAAGAACAAACCGACAAGAGCTAAAGGGGTGAACTTGATTGAGCGCAGCAGGGTAACGTTCCGGGGCAACTTCATTCGTACATTCTCCAAGAGTTAAAGGCTTACAAATTACGCGCTCGAACTAACTCGTCTGGCGATTAGCAAGCGCGCCAACACTGGGCAAAGGGGTGGCTCGCATCTTAATTTGTGCGCCCGGACTCTGATGGGCGGAGTCTTAAATCAGTTGCCCTTTTTTTCGCATTATATTCTTGTAAGTATATGATTTCAAATGTACTTAATCGGTTCGATGCTCGGTCTGATTGAAGGATCCAATCATCCTGACTGTGAAAAGCGAACACCAATTCGTGACAGAAATCCCACTTTTGAGATTAGTTTTGTCAGTCGTCCGTTGTCAGTGGTCCGTCGCCAGTGTTTCGAAATTAAGCGTCGAGCGACGGACAACGGACCATGGACGACGGACCAACCCGTTCTTGACACGCTGACAGGCTAGGCGTATAAGCGAAAGCGACAAGCGTGGTGAGTTAAGGCGACTTGCGGCCACGTAAAATAACCAGCTAAACAGCTCGGGCAACTGGAACCTTTACCCGAAAACTTCAAACGAATTTTGAAGTCCCGCGTTGTTTGGCGCGGGACTTTTATTTGTGTCTGAGGTAAAGAAGATTGGTCGAATAGGATCTATAGGACCAATACTGACGGAACATCATGGAACCTTTTAAAGACCTTCTCGAAAGCGACCGGATTCACGTCTTTGACGGAGCAATGGGAACAATGCTCTATGCGAAAGGTGTCTACATCAATCGCTGTTATGACGAGTTGAATCTGAGCAATCCGGAACTTGTTCGAGACGTGCACTCAGAATACATACGAGCCGGCGCCGACATCATCGAGACTAATACCTTCGGCGCAACTGCTTTTAAGCTACAGCAGTACGGGCTCGAAGGGAACCTTCATGAAATAAATGCGATTGCCGCTCGGGTAGCTCGCGAAGCAGCCAACGAAAGAGCCTATGTCGCCGGAGCGATTGGACCACTCGGCCTACGCATCGAGCCGTACGGTCCAACCTCTTTCGATGAAGCGAAAGAAATGTTCAAAGCCCAGGCGATTGCATTGCTTGAAGGTGGGGTAGACCTCTTTTGCCTTGAAACGTTTTCAGACGTCTCAGAAATTAGACAAGCCATCAGCGCAATTCGCGAACTGTGCGACCTCCCGATCATTGCGCAGATGACCATCATGATCGATGGCAACACGCAGTTTGGAACCACTCCCGAGGTTTTTACGCAACGCCTCGACGAATGGGGTGCGGATGTAATTGGACTGAATTGCGGTGTTGGACCAGCAATTATCTTAAATGCTCTCGACAAGATGCGCGCTGTCACCAAGAAGAAACTGTCCGCTCAACCAAACGCCGGCCTTCCCCGTGATGTTCAAGGCCGCCAGTTCTATATGTGCTCGCCTGAGTACATGTCGAAATTCACCAAGAGGTTTATCCAATCAGGAGCTAAGTTCATCGGTGGTTGTTGCGGCACTACGCCCGCTCACATCAAATTAATCACCGATGCGGTTCGCGCTGCGTCTCCAAGAGCACAACGGATTGCGCTCAGTAACATAACTCCTGCCCACGTTACCGAAATCACGCCTGGAGATATCAAAGTCGTCCCACCTGAGGAGCGATCCAGGTGGGGGCGAAAGATTGCGCAAGGGCAATTTGTCACCTCTGTTGAAGTGCTGCCGCCTAAAGGAGTTGATTCGAAAAAGACACTGGATTCAATTCGTCTGCTGAAAGATGCTGGAGTTGATGGTGTCAACATTCCCGACGGTGCCCGGGCCCAATCGCGAATGAGTGCGCTCGCTACCGCCGTTCTCGTCGAGCAACAGATCGGCATCGAGGCGGTTTTGCACTATTGCTGTCGAGACCGGAATCTGCTCGGAATGATGTCCGACCTTCTGGGTGCAGCAGGTCTTGGTTTAAGAAACATTCTGGTAATTACCGGTGATCCGCCGAAGATGGGACCATATCCCGATGCGACAGCAGTTTTCGACATCGATTCAATCGGTCTGACAAACATGGTCAACAAACTGAATCATGGGTTGGACCTTGGCAATAATCCGATTGGCGAGCCAACAGCTTTTTGTATTGGTGTCGGCGTAAATCCGGGCGCTTTAAATCTCGACGAGGAGATCAAGCGGTTTGAGTGGAAAGTGGAAGCGGGTGCTCAGTACGCAATCACTCAACCAGTTTTCGACACGGAGCAATTGCGCGACTTTCTAAGGCGAATAGAGCACGTCCGTATTCCTGTCATAGCGGGAATTTGGCCGTTGGTGTCGTATCGCAACGCCGAGTTTCTTCATAACGAGGTTCCTGGCGTCCGCGTGACTCCAACAATCATGGAAAGAATGCGCAACGCATCGACGATCAGTAAGGAAGCAGGTCGTGATGAAGGCCTAAAAATAGCCAGGGAATCGCTGCTCGAGGTTCGAGACGTCATCCAGGGAGTGCAAGTCTCTGCACCATTTGGAAATGTGAAGTACGCGTTGGAAGTATTTGGCGCCCTCGACGATTTTGGCCGGCTTGAAGTGGCTTCGCAAACTTCGTAACGGCTGGGACTATAGACCGTCCCGCGAGCGCAGCGAATCGCGGTACTCTAGGTATTAGTCTACGGTGAACCACACCGAGCTTTGTGCACGGCTCAACCTTTTGCCTTTTTCTTCGCTCTTCTTTTCACCGGCGCCTTAAAGCAACTCTTATCAGGCACAACCTCACTTGGATCGACTGAAGGGCTTACGTTTGGTGGTGAAGCGCCTGATGGAACAATCCAAAACTCGAAAGTCGGTGCTTCTTTGTAACCTGCTTCGACAGTTACGATCCTTGAGGCATCAATTTGTTGTTTGATCAGGTAGGCTTTGACCCGGTCAGCGTTCTTGCGAGCATCGGTAGTGCACGAGTGTTGACCGCCATAACTTAAAATGTAGACTTGCGCCTCGGGTTGAGTCTTCAATTCGCGCGCAAACTCATTGAGACGATCTTGCTCATCGAGCGAAAGTCCGCTCCCGTATTCGTCAAACTTGATCGGTTCAGCCGGCGACTGCGCGTTGCAATTGATTACCGCGCCAAGGGCCATCAGAGCGCAGAAAACAAACTTCATCTTGTAGTTCCTCCAGAGTCTCAGGGAATTTTGCACCACAGAGAAGAGCCCATTCGTCGTTGCCCTCGAATTGAAAGATATTCCACGGGCTACACCAGGATTCGTCGTAAAGCTTCTTCGATGGTTGTGAGTCGAAACTCAAATTCAGCCTCTTTAAGTTTTACTGGATCTACACGCTGACTCGAAAGTAGTAAGGCATCAGCCATTTCACCAAATGCCAACCTGACACCAAACGCAGGAATTGGGATCAGCGACGGCTTACCCAATGTTCGTCCCAGCGCTCGGGTGAACGCTTCGTTCGTAACCGGATTTGGCGCGACAAAGTTGACGGGACCGCTGATATCGGGCTTATTTAGAACAAACCGCAACGCTGAAACTACATCATCCAGGCCGATCCAACTCATCCATTGCTTCCCATCGCCAACTCTTCCACCTATGCCCATTCGGAAAGGCGGGAGCATTCTTGCTAATGCGCCACCCTTTTTATCCAGGATTATTCCGAATCGCGTGCAGATGGTTCTGATTCCCTTCTCAACTGCTGGGCCAGTTGCCTTCTCCCATTGAACGCAGACCGTCGCGAGAAAATCGTTGCCTGGAGCACTAGATTCGGAAAGGATTTCATCCTTCCGGTCACCGTAGTACCCAATCGCGGAGGCGCATAAGAACGTTTTGGGAGGTTCGTTAAGCAGGGCGAGAGCCTTGCTCAGGGCAAACGTACCCTTAACGCGGCTGTCAAAAATTCGTTGCTTCTTCTGATCGGTCCAACGACCTGACGCGATACTTTCTCCCGCCAGATGAACCACCGCATCGAGTGCCTCAAGTTGCGATGAATCGACAGCGCCGGATTCCGGTCGCCATTCAATCTCATTTTGATTGGCCGAGGCCTTTCGAACGAGGCGGATCACGGTATGTCCGTCAGTGGCGAGCGAGCGGCTCAAGGCCTGTCCGACCAATCCGCTCGAGCCGCTAATCAAGATCTTCATTGGGGTGACTCCGTTCACGTTAGATACGCCACATAAAATATCCCCGCACTCGTGGTTTCGCCTATAGAAAAATTACCATCTACTTTATTCCGATAAGGAAAAAACGGAAGCTGTAAATTTATCTTGAGTTTTTGAGAATGAAGAGTAGAATGCCGCCTGTCTCAAACACGACCGTTTCGAGGGCCTCAACCTCGTAATACTAAAACATTAATTGTTGCGCGCGCGCTTAACTGCACTCGTGTAACTTTAAGGAGCAACCTCACATGCTTCGACGACGCCTTCGAGCATTAATAATCACAGTCATTATTGCTGCCGCAGTTTCCTTCTTACTGCCTCTTAATTCGACCTCAACAGTCAATCTTCGCCGAGTCACTTTTACTCCCGAACAGTCAATCAATTTGAATGCGGTCTTAAATCGGAACTCAAGTGTCGTTGCGTTTGAATCGACAAGTGATATTGCGGATCTGGGGGCGGGGCTTTCCTTTCATGCGATGAAAGCATCGATCTCGAGCAGGGATTTCTCCTTTAGTGAGTTTGCAAAAAGTCGAGCTGCAGTTGCTGCGATCTCTCACGATGGATCGACTATTGCATTTTCTTCAAGCGAGGACCTAATCAACGAAAATTCAGACCGCAACTTCGAGATTTATTTGGCAAACCCTTCAGGGTTGAGGCAATTGACGCACACTTCCACGAACAATGAGCAGGACAGGCTTGTTGCCGGCAATTTCCAACCTTCCATTAGCGGTGACGGTAAAAAGATCGCTTTCTCAGCGACAGTTACTGGAAAAGGAGACACTCGAAACATTTACATGCTCGACATCTCAACCGGACAGCTTGAGCAGGTGACCGATAATCCGAACAACACGCGCTCCCTTAGTCCCAAGACAAATGTTGACGGCTCGTTGATCTATTTTGCTAAAGAGAGTGAACGTGGCCGCGACCTAATGTTGTTCGAACGTTCCAGCGGGCAGGAGTTACTGCTGGAGGAAAACGTGCAAGAGTTGGTGCTCACCGATGGACCAGCATTGAGTGATGACGGAATGAGGCTCGTTTATTCAAAGACAACGGGGCCAAACCAGGCTCAGGTTTATCTTTACGATCGGCGGCTGGGAATGTCTCGCCAATTGACTCAACTTCCCGCGCGTGTAACGGACGTAAGATTGCAACCGGCGATAAGTGGAGATGGATTGCGAGTCACCTTTGCGACCCGAAGACGAGTTGTGAATACCAGTGATGGAAGCGTCGAGTTGTATTTGATTGATTTGCCCACAAGCGAAATCCAACAACTAACAGATGCGCCGGCTGGAACAACCGCAGAGATACTTTCATCGCTAAACGCCGACGGCAGTTTGGTTGCCTTCAACTTTCCACGTGTAATCTCCGCGCCCGTCAGTCAAAGTGAGTTTGCTAACAACTGTGAGATATACCTTGCCGAGATCTCAGCAAGACCTGCGTTTGGAGTCGCCACTGTGCAAAACGCCGCCGCGAAAGGAAATGAGCGCACCGAAAACATATTAGCCCGAGGCAGCCTGGCAGTTGTCAAAGGGCAACATCTTTCCTTTTTGCAGAAGCAGATAGATTTCAATGTCACGCATCCGCCAACTTCTATTCTCGGCACCTCGGTAAAGGTGAATGGAGTGTTATCCAAGCTTTTATATATTTCCCCAGAAGAAGTTGTCTTTGTAGTGCCGGAGGAGACTGTGACCGGTGATGCCGAAATCGTTGTGACCAACGGAGATAGTTTTGAGTCAAAGGCAAATGTGAAGATTTCAGATGTCGCTCCAGGAATTTTCACGTTTTCCGGCGACGGTAAAGGAGTCGCGGTTGCGATGAATGCTGACACTTTGGTTGCGGAGCCATTCGATCCATCGTCAAGTCAACTCCGCATTACAGTTTTTGGCACAGGTTTGGTTCGAGCCCACGAGATCAGAGTGGATCTCGGAGGTTTCCAGGCAACGGTCGAATCAGTGCGGCATTCGAATGTCCCCGGCATCGATGAACTGCACCTTCGGGTACCTGACCAATTACGCGGTGCTGGTGCTGTTAGGTTTCTCGTTGTGGCCGACGGTTCGGAGAGCAATTCGGTCACAATTGCATTTAGTGGAAGTGCGCGTCGCGACCTGATGATCAATGAATTTCTGGCAGACCCACCCGAAGGAGGTATAGGCGACGCAAATCATGACGGCCTCCGAGATAGTTCAGATGACGAGTTCGTCGAAATCATAAATACAACTGCTCGCGATCTGGATCTAACCGGGTTCCAGCTCCAAACGCGAAGTTTGACAGGCGCGAATGACGTTCTGCGCCACCGCTTCGCCGAAGGTACGATCCTATCGGCAGGCACGGCTATCGTGGTTTTCGGGGGAGGTGTAGTCAATTCATCAGATCCGCTTTTCGGAAGGGCCCAAGTAGTTACGGCCTCTTCACGCAGCCTGGGTCTTACTAATTCTGGAGGTGTAATAACGCTGCGCGATCCCGCCGGAACTGCTGCGAATTCGGTTACATATGGAAACGCGTTAAACCTGCCGGCTGATCAGAATCAGTCGGTGACCAGGCGACCCGACCTTGATGGACCATTTGTTCTTCATACGGTGGCGAGCGGAAACGACCAGAGTCGCTTCAGTCCGGGAACAAGAATAGACCGAACAGAATTTCTGCCTTCTCCTGCGATTGAGCGGATTACGTTGAACCCTCTCAATGTTCAGTTGGAGCAGGGTGACTCGGTGCAATTTACAGCAGTTGCACTAGATTCAGGCTCGACAGAATTGTCAGGTGTGATCTTCACCTGGCGGTCCAATAAGAAGGATGTCATAACGATTGATTCGAGGGGGCTAGCTCAGGCCATTTCATCGGGAGAGGTCGAAGTCTTTGCTACAGCTCGAGGTGTCGATTCCCTTCCAGCCAAAGTGACGATTATTAGTCCGACTCCCACTCCATCTCCCAGTCCAAGTATCTCTCCGACCCAAACTCCCACGCCAAATCCTACTCCGACGGCGACGCCCACACCTGGTCCGAGCCCCAGCCCAACTGCGACGCCTATCAGTTCTCCCAGTCCATCACCGCAACCGCCGCCGTTAATAGTGATCAGCGAATTTCGAACTCGTGGTCCAAACGGAGCAAATGACGAGTTTGTAGAAATCTACAACAAGGGAGATGTCGCGACTGATATCGGTGGATGGAAAATTCGCGGGTCAAGCAGCGCCGGCACTATTACTACACGAATGACAATAACTATAGGCACTGTTCTTCCGCCGAGGTCTCATTTCCTTGCAACAAATTCGGGTGGTTACAGTGGTTCGGTCATCGCAGACCAATCGTACTCAAGCGGCTTTGCGAACGATGGAGGCATCGCCCTGACTCATGCGGATGACGTCCCGGTCGATCAAGTTGGATTAAGTGCCGGGTCAGCGTTCCGTGAAGGAATGCATCTTGCTCCATCGATCACGGATTCAAATCAGAGTTACGAGCGGAAGCCGGATGGTCTGCGGGGTAATAGTTTGGATACACAGGACAATTTCTCTGACTTTCAGATACTGACTCCGAGTGATCCGCAGAACATGCGAACAGGTGAACCCGCTCCGAGTCCCAGCCCTACTCCGACTCAAACACCAACACCAACTCCCACGCCTGGTCCAACGCCGTCTCCATCTGTTAGCCCAACTCCGACCCCGACTCCCACGCCTGGTCCAACACCGACGCCAACTCCGACGCCTTCTCCATCTCCAACTAGTCTGGTGGTGATTAGTCAGATTTTTGGCGGGGGCGGCAATTCGGGAGCACCGTTTCGGAATGATTTCATCGAGATCTTTAACCGGGGCAATGAGGCAGTTGACTTATCGGATTGGTCCGTACAATACGCCAGCGCAACAAATACAAATTGGTCAGTTACGCCTTTGACTTCCGTCACCTTGGCACCCGGTCACTACTATTTGATTCAGGAGGCTTCGGGTGGAACAAATGGAATCGCATTACCAGCTCCCGATGTAGTTGGCTCGATTGCCATGGCTGCAACCGCCGGTAAAGTTGCGCTCGTGCGATCGACTACAGCCATTTCGGGCACGTGTCCTTCAGCGTCCTCAATTGTCGATCTGGTCGGTTATGGAGCGTCAGCCACCTGTTTTCGCGGTTCCTCGCCGGCGGCAGCGCCGAGCAATACTAACGCTGTGGTCAGGGCAAATGCAGGTTGCTTTGACACAGCAGATAATCGCAACGACTTCGTAACTGCACCGCCGGCGCCGCGAAATCTGTTAGCGCCGACGAACCTCTGTGTCTCGGCGAGTCTTCATCGTATATTTGAGCGAATTGGGACGGGTTGGTGTGGAGTGATACCGCTATATTTCATAGTTACTTTTACGTAGCACTTTTAAATTCCAATCCGCAATCGGTAACGAGCTTGGAATGCTGCACGCTCGTAGATTTCCTGACCGCAACATGTAGTGAGGCGTAATACAAAAACCTCGACTGTTGTTGAGTGTCGCACGTGAGTACCCATGAGCTCGCTTCGTTCGTGGTACTGCAACCTTGAGAGTAGCCATCCGGTCGCTTCGGTCGCGGTACTGTAGTTTGGCATGCTCCTCTTTGTGTGCAGCCATGTAATCAAATGCTTGGAGCTTCGTTTTTTTGGGAAGCGACTTTAGACCTTCGCAGTGCTTCCGAAGACGTTACTCAAAAACCGGGAGTTCTCTGATAAGCTAAGCGCGCTATGCCATCGCTCGCTGAAAGTCTCCCTTCCCTCCGCCAACTCTTTGGGTTCGATCACTTTCGTGAAGGTCAGGAAGAGGTCATCAATGCAACTCTTAAGGGTGATGACGCCGTTGTCGTTATGCCTACTGGGAGCGGCAAATCTCTTTGCTACCAGTTGCCGGCGATGCTTAGAACAGGAGCAACCCTGGTTGTCTCGCCCCTCATCGCCTTGATGAAGGATCAGGTTGACGCCTTACGGGCTCGCGGACTTCCGGCGACGTTCATCAATAGCTCTATCAGCGAAGTGGAACAACACAAGCGGATCGAAGGACTGAGAAAAGGTGAATACAAACTCGTTTACGTGGCTCCCGAACGTTTCCGAAGCGGTAGATTCATCTCCGTGCTCCAGTCCGTCTCCGTCTCTTTGCTCGCTATAGACGAAGCACACTGCATCTCAACCTGGGGCCACGACTTCCGACCCGATTACTTAAGACTCAAAGCAGTCAGAGAGTCGCTAAACAAGCCGCAGACCATCGCGTTAACCGCTACCGCAACTCCTTACGTTCGCTCGGACATAATCGAGCAACTCGGATTGACCTCACCGCAGACATTCGTCAGCGGTTTCGATAGGCCGAACCTATCAATTAAGGTCGCTCGCATTCAGAAAGAGCGCCAGAAATTTTCACGCATCCGCCGGCTTGCAGAAGCTGTCGATGGTTGCGGGATTATTTATGCTTCAACTCGAAAAGCTGTCGAAGAGGTGGGCCAGAAGCTGAACGGTTATGGAATTGCTACTGCCACTTACCATGGCGGTATGAGCGACTCAGTCCGAATAAAAGAGCAGGACCTGTTCATGAGTGGCCGAAAGAGAATCATTGTCGCCACCAATGCCTTTGGAATGGGAATCGACAAGGCCGATATTCGTTTTGTCATTCATTTCCAAATGCCTGGTTCAATCGAAGCGTACTACCAGGAAATTGGACGAGCTGGCCGTGACGGATTGAACTCCACGTGCTTGCTGCTATTTAACTATGCAGACAAAAACACGCACGACTTTTTTATTGAAGGTTCATACCCGGACCAGACCTTGGTTCGCCAGGTCTACTCGGAGCTTTATTCGGTTGGCTCGCGAATGGTCCAACTTTCAACTACCGAACTCGCGCGTCGCGTTGGCGAACGCAACGAGATGGCCGTTCAGTCGACAATCTACCTACTGGAACGGGCGGGCCATATCGAAAGGACTGGCGCTCGAAATCGAAAAGATGATAGCCGGGGTATTCTCCTACTTGACCCGAAACCCGTCACTCAACTTCGTATCAATCAGCAGGATCTGGCCCGGAGAGCAGCTCTCGAGCGACACAAACTTCGAGAGATGATCGAGTTTTGCTACACGGAGGATTGCTTTCGTGCGTACATACTCGATTATTTTGGCGACACCCATCACCGTCAGGAATGCGGCACATGCGGCAACTGCGACTCAGGGCCAAAGCTGAACGCGTTTGTCATTAAGAATCAGCCGGACCAGGATCTCGACGAACTTGAACCACGTGACCTCAATGATGAGGAACTGCTGCGCATGCGAAAAATTCTTGCATGTGCCAAGCGAATGAGGGGTAGGTTTGGTAAGTCAATGCTGGCTGCAACATTGCGTGGCTCTGCCGCTAAAAATGTTTTTCAGGCAAAGCTAAACGAGCTTTCGACCTACGGTATCTTGAACGACATGCGCCACGACGACTTGATGCTCTACATCGAATCGTTGCTTATTGGTAAGTGTCTTCTATCCAGCAAGGGCACATACCCGACGATCTCGATCACAGAATTGGGCGAGCGAGTAATGCGTGAACAGGAGGTCGTAAAGTTGAGTCTTCCGGTCGTCGTAATGGACACAACGCGTCCTCGGAGCACAGTTCGAAGCGATACCCCGACAAGACTCGAAACGTACAATCTCTTTAAAGAAGGCCTGTCGCTACCCGAAATCGCCGAGCGCCGCGCTTTACAGGTTCGCACAATCGAGGATCACCTCGCAGACTGCATTCGTGTTGGATTGGAGATCGATTTGGACGGGTTAGTGTCCGGACCAGATCAAAAGCTGATAGTCGGAGCGATAGAAAAATTTGGTTTCGCGACTCTCAAATCATTGCGTGATGCCTTGCCCGGCCACATCAGCTACGGGATGATTAAGTTCGTACTGGCTCGATATCAGTACTCAATTGCGCAGGCAACTTAATTGGAACTCAGAATAGGAGTGTTTTAAATGAGAAGAACAGTGGGATTGTTTGCGCTCTTTTTACTTTCGTCCATGAGCACGCTTGTTCAAGAGGATAAATGGATTCGCTTTTCGCCAACCGGAAGCGGTTTTGAGATTATGCTTCCCTCGGAACCAAACGAGAAGGTTGAAAAACGAGCGAATTACATTACTCACATGTATAGCTCGACAATGGGCAAAACTGTCTACCTCATCAGCTATAGCGACTACACGACCATTCCTGAAAAAGCTCTGGAGGCAAATAGAGACGACTTCAACAAACAAATGCAGGCTACGTTGTTATCCAGTCGAAATGTGGAACTCGATGGCAAGACGGGACTGGAATTTACAAGCGAGATAAGTGCGGCAAATGTGAAGTCAAGAATCTTTTTGGTGGGTAACAGACTTTACCAAATAGCGGCGCTTGTTTTTAAGGACACCCAGGACGATAAAAACGTAGATCGCTTTTTCGAATCGTTCACATTTCTTAAAACACCTTAACCGGTCCTATCGATCATTTTAAATCATGCCAGATAGTGGACTCGACGCGCTCGCATAAAGTCTGCGAGGCATGCGACCGGCGAGATATGCCAACCGGCCGGCCTCGATCGCCAACCTCATAGCCTTTGCCATTGCCTCTGGAGCCTTCGCTTCCGCTATTGCGGTATTCATTAACACCCCATCGGCACCGAGTTCCATCGCTATTGCCGCGTCACTTGCGGTCCCTACTCCGGCGTCGACAATGATCGTCGCGTCAGGAAGTTGCTCGCGCATGATTTGAAGATTAGCCGGATTTTGAATTCCAAGGCCCGACCCAATCGGAGCGGCCAACGGCATAATCGCCGCACAACCAGCATCCAGCAGCTTCTTTGCCATAATTAAATCGTCGTTGAAGTAAGGAAGAACGATAAATCCTTCTTTAGACAAAATCCTTGCCGCTTCAAGCGTCTGTTCATTATCTGGAAATAGGGTAGTTTGATCTCCAATGACTTCAAGCTTAACTAGATCAGTATTGAGCGCCTCACGCGCTAGCCGTGCTGTGCGCACCGCATCCTCCGCCGAGTAGCATCCCGCTGTGTTGGGAAGGATCTGTAACGACGGATTCAAATGATCCAGAAATGACTCAGAACTTCGATCAAGCGGTACGCGTCGAACGGCAACGGTCACCATTTGGGCTCCCGACGCTGCGTGCGCACTCTTCATTTCTTCGTGACTTCGATACTTGCCAGTACCAATTATTAATCGTGACTGAAAACTCAGGTTTCCAATGCGCAGAACGTCACTTAGTGATTGATCGCTAATAGCTGTAGACATAGTTCTTCCTTCTCGTGCTCTGGACGCACTTTACACCCTTTCACTCTTTGTCGTGAAACTCAGAAGCCGGTTGAGGAATTACCGCCACCTACAAAATGAACAATTTCAACCCGATCACCTTCACTTAGAAGCGTTGATTCCCACTCCGAACGTCGAACAACCGACCGGTTATGCTCAACCGCGATTCGTTGCGCCGGCAAGTCGAGTTGGGCGATCAGATCAGCTAACGAAACGCCCTCGGGAAATGCTTTACTTTCACCATTCACGTAAACCTGCAAGACTCAGTGCCTCATCTTTTCGGGTGAATTATACGGCGTAATTCAGCAGCCTGATCTCTTGCCACCGCCCGAACCAGAACTGCGGCTCGTCCTGAGGTGAACTCTGGAATTTCGGCATCAACTGTAGCAACGCCGTCTTTCTCTGTCTTCAGTGTGAACAGCAACGGTCGAAACGTGGTGCCCAAAATTTTTATCGAGATTGATGCATTTGCAAGCGGTTTGTCGTTATCGCCTTTGCGGTTACTCACTAATACTCTCAAGGTTCGTTTTTCGCCAGAATGAAATTCCTCATCATCCAGTAGCGAAATTACAAGTCCGCCTTCGGTAACAACTTCGGAGATGTCAATGTCGTGCCTGGAGTCAAATGGCGCGTATGCATCAACATAACCAGGGGAGTCAATCGCTGGGGCTAGTTCTTCCTCGACCACTTCAGGCTCGACTTCGACTACTGGGACGACGACCTCCTCAGGTGGTAGCCAGCTTTGGGTCGGTGTGGGTTCGATCTCAAAGACAAACTCATCCGAGATGGTCGACGGTTCGGCTTCAACCGTAATTGGCTCAGGCTCCACCTCGCTGACTTCGGGCTCAACAATCTCCGCCTCACCTTCGATTGCGGCGAACTCGATTGGCTCCGCTTCTATGGTTTCGGTGGGCAGAGGCTCAGATTGAATGTCAGGTTGGACAATTATTTGTGGGGAGTCATCAACGGGCGGGGGAACGCTAGTGCGGGGTGCGACAAGTTCCTCAACTTCGTGGCGTGGGCCGCTCATCTTTTTCAGGTCATTGATTCGACCCGAATGGATTGCGGCGCAAATCAGACGATGCTGGCGTTTCAGGCGTTCTGCTAAGACTTCATCGTTGAAACCCTGGGCAATAAGATCCTCATATTTCGAGCGTTTACTGGCCAGGATCTCTCCTCGCGAGTAAACCAGGGACAGGATTATCGGAGTTTCCAGACCTTTGTCCTCGGTCTGGACATGATAGACCACCCCTTCATGCTCTATATCAGTGTTGAATCCGGTAATCACTATGTGGGATCTACGAGTTCAGGGAACGACCAAAACCTCACAGACACGCGAGGGTTTCCGAAACGGTAACATAAGGATTTTTTCATGGTCAATGTGCATTTTTTTTGCTGATCACTAGCTAAGAACGTTGCTTGACACCCTTGATCACTTCGACTAGCATCAGCTTGTACAATGATTCTCAATCTAGTTATTGAGTGGCACTCGCTCGAAAGGCAGTTCTCGGAACACGACCACTACGAGCGGTGTATGGTTGCGCCTGATGCCTTTTAACCTCTACGACTATCTTCCAATCCTGCTCATGTTCGTGGTAGCTGGCGGCTTTGCCGTCGGAAATGTGCTGTTGTCGCGGTTTGTCGGCCAGCGGAAGAGCACTCGAACTAAGTTGATGCCCTATGAATGTGGCAAAGATCCGGTTGGATCTGCTCGGGAAAGATTTTCGGTAAAGTTTTATCTGATCGCAATGATCTTTATCTTGTTCGACATTGAAGTCATCTTCCTGATTCCATGGGCCGTCGTCTTCAAAGCCTTAGCGTCACAAGGCTCCGGCATGAAGATGTTCGTCTATGTTGAGATGATGATTTTCATAGGCCTGCTCCTGGTTGGCTATATTTATGTAGTTAAGAAGGGCGCTTTCGATTGGGGAGAAAAAGCCCGCGGCGAGGCCCGTGCTGAAGCAAGAGCCCTCGAGGATTTTGAGGCGCGTAAAAAGCAGAAGCGTAAGGTCGCTGCCTAAGGTAGTTTAAAATGGGACTCGAAAATATCATCGCTGAAGCCCTGCCCGAAGTTCTAACGACGCGGCTCGACTCAATCATTAATTGGGCACGTAAATCATCTCTGTGGCCGGCGACTTTCGGTCTAGCCTGTTGTGCGATTGAGATGATGAATGCCACTTCAGCCAGAAATGATCTTGCTCGCTTCGGCTCAGAAGTATTTCGAGCGAGCCCACGACAGGCCGATGTGATGATCGTCTCCGGACGGGTTTCTCGCAAGATGGCACCGGTTCTTCGTAGGATTTACGACCAGATGCCGGAACCAAAGTGGGTCATATCGATGGGAGCGTGCGCAACCTCCGGGGGAGTCTTCGATAACTACGCAATCGTCCAGGGCGTCGATAAAATCGTGCCGGTTGACGTTTACATCCCTGGATGTCCGCCACGACCTGAAATGTTGATACATGCAGTGATGATGCTGCAGGAAAAAGTGATGAAGGAGAGTGTCCGCGATCGAAAGGATATTCTCGATGTCGAAGCTCGAGAAGCCATTGTTCCCGGTACGCTCCCCGTTACTGATGGTGCAACCGCCAGAGAAAACACTTTACCCGAGTCTCGCCCCTACACTATCGCCTCCAGACATGAACGTCGACGTTCTTCCTAAAGAGAGTAGAGCACCAATCGAGGATGCCAGGTCCGGAAACTACAGAGCCAACGCCAGAGCCTTCCGTCAGTTCAGAGCAGGCGCCGTCACCAATCGTGGCGGCGTTACAGCGTGAACATCCAGAATGGTTGACGGAAGTAATTGAGGCATATGGAGAAGTGACTTTCGTCGTGCCTCAGGAATTAATTGTTACCGTCTGCTCCTTTCTTAAAGGATGGCCGGAAGGAAGATTCGACTTCCTGGCCGATATTTGTGGTGCTGATCGCGGTGTTGAGGAAGAGCCGCGGTTTGAAGTCAACTATCATCTTTTCTCAACGACCAAACATCATCGCGTGCGCATTAAAGTCCTTTTGACTGAAGAGGACATGCATGTTCAGAGCGTAACTTCCGTCTGGCGCACTGCAAATTGGCACGAGCGCGAGACCTACGACTTGTTTGGTGTGATTTTCGATGGTCACCCGGATCTAAGAAGGATTCTGCTACCCGAAGATTGGCAAGGCCATGCGCTCCGTAAGGACTTCCCGCTACGTGGTTACGAACCGTATAGCTTGAAATAGGGACAAGGTTCATGAGTACTGCCGCTAATATCCCGCCGCAATTCGAAATCGTCGACAGACCGCTCGACACGCAGATGACTATCTCGATGGGACCTCAACATCCCTCGACACATGGCGTCTTGCGTTTGGAACTCGTGCTAGACGGCGAGATGGTAGTAAAGACGACTCCTGACATCGGTTATCTCCACACAGGAATGGAGAAGCTTTTTGAATACAAGAAGTATCAACAAGGGATCGTCATTACCGATCGGATGGATTATCTAAATCCACTCGGAAACAATCTTGCTTACGTGATGGCGGCGGAGAAACTGCTCTCCATGGAAATTCCCGAGCGAGCCCAGGTCATTCGCGTCCTGATGTGTGAGCTCCAGAGGATTGCTTCCCACCTTGTGTGGCTCGGTACTCACGCGCTCGACATCGGCGCAATGACAGTCTTCTTTTATTGTTTCCGCGAACGTGAAAAGATATTGAACTTGATAGAAGCTGCTTCGGGCGGACGGTTAACGCCCTCGTATTTTCGAATTGGCGGACTGATGATGGATTTACCAGCCGGCTTTGAAAATCGCTGCAAGCAGTTTCTCGATGATTTTCTAAAAGCGGTCGGCGAGTTTCATACACTTCTCAGCGGCAATAGGATTTTTCAAAAGCGGACGCAAGGGATCGGCCGTATCTCGGCGGAAGCGGCCATCGACTGGGGTCTTTCGGGACCATGTTTGCGCGGCAGCGGAGTGGATCTGGATGTGCGGCGCGCGAACCCGTATAGCGGCTACGAGAATTATGACTTCGAGGTACCGACCGAGCCCGACGGTGATGTCTGGGCGCGTTATATGGTTCGGATGCGTGAGATGAAGGAATCGCACAAGATTGCGACCCAGGCGCTTTCGCGTTTGAAACCTGGTCCAGTGAAAGCAGACGATCCAAAAGTAGTTTTGCCCGATCGAGAAGCGATGAAAAAGCACATGGACGCGTTAATTCATCACTTTTTGATTATTGCGGAAGGATTCAATGTCCCGGCTGGCGAGGTTTATCACCCAATTGAAGCTTCGAAAGGCGAGTTGGGTGTTTACATGAAGTCGGATGGTGGACCAAAGCCCAGTCGCGTTCACTTCCGTGGCCCAAGTTTTGTGAACCTTTCCGCCCTACCAGATCTGGCAAGGGGCGAGATGGTGGCTGATGTTGTAGCAATCATCGGTTCGCTGGATATCGTTTTAGGAGAGATAGATAGGTAGGGGGCTTTGGTCTTTGATCTTTGGCCTTTGATCTTGAGCTAGATTTCAAAGCCAAGGTAAAGACCAAAAGCCAAAGACCAAAAGCCAAAGACCTAAGACAAAGGCCCAAGCCCAAACACAATCATGAGCACCACTCTGACCCAAATTAAGCCTCTTTCGCAGCCAGTCGATTTAGGCGTCGAGGCGGCAACGTTCTCTGCCCAGGTGGAAGCTGAAATTGATCGGCATCTGGCGAAATACCCAGTCATGCGATCGGCCATTCTGCCGTTGATGTTTATAGTTCAGCGAGAGAGGGGCTATCTCGATCCGCCGGGGGTGCTTTATCTCGCGAATCGCCTGTCGTTGAGAGTGACTGATATCTGGGAAGTCGCAACGTTTTACTCGATGATCAATACAAGCCCTGTTGGTAAGTATCATATTCAGGTATGCAAAACCCTTTCTTGTAAGATCAGGGGCGCCGGCAAGATCACTGAACACTGCTCAAAAAAATTAGGAATTAAACCCGGGGAAACCACCGCAGACGGACGCTTTACGCTGTCGGAAGTTGAATGCCTGGGGTCGTGCGGAACCGCCCCGATGTTTCAGATTAATTTTGATTATCACGAAGATCTGACTCCTGAAAAAGTCGATCAAATACTTGGTTCGTTGGCTTAAGTTATGCGTATCGAAGCGATCGGATGTGAACCACTTCAGTTGCGCCGAGTTCATCTCGAAAACTCGCGCTCTCTTGATGTGTACAGGAAAAACGGCGGCTATGAAGCGCTTAAAAAAGTGCTCGACGGAATGTCGCCTGACGACGTTATTAGCGAGGTTAAGAAATCAGCTCTGCGAGGTCGTGGCGGCGCCGGATTTCCTACGGGAATGAAATGGAGCTTTGTTCCAAAAGATTCTCCCAAAGCCAAATATGTAGTTTGTAATGCTGACGAGTCCGAGCCAGGCACCTTCAAGGACCGTTACTTGATGGAACGCGATCCGCATATGCTGATCGAAGGCATGCTGATCGCGGCCTATGCGTTGAGTTCCAAACTTACGTACATCTACACGCGCGGTGAGTACAGATACCTGATCGACATCATGGATGTCGCGATTGAAGAAGCACGTGCTGCCGGTCTCGTTGGAAATAATATTCTTGGTTCTAACTTTTCCTGCGAAGTCCACACCCACACCGGAGCGGGCGCGTACATTTGCGGCGAAGAGACAGCGCTATTGAGTTCATTGGAAGGCATGCGAGGTCATCCGCGTATGAAACCTCCCTTCCCTGCCGTGTCTGGTCTATATGCGAGTCCGACAGTAGTTAATAACGTCGAAACTCTGACTGCAGTGCCTGACATCATCAGGATGGGCGGTGAGGCTTATCAGAAGCTGGGCACCGAGAAAAGCGGTGGGACCAAGCTTTGGTCTGTTTCAGGACATGTGAATTTACCTGGTGTCTACGAACTGCCGATGGGCTATGACGATATGGAAAAGTTCATCATGGAAGACTGCCAGGGAATCCCGAATGGTAAAAAATTGAAAGCGGTGATTCCGGGTGGATCTTCTGTTTACATAATGCGTGCCGACCAGATCTTTGGCAAAGATGTGCGCATGGATTATGAGGGTCTTGTTGCGGCGGGTTCGAGCGTGGGTTCGGGAGGCTTTATTGTAATGGACGAGACCGTCGACATCTTTGAGTCGACCAAGAATCTTACTGAGTTTTATAAACACGAGTCCTGTGGTTGGTGCACGCCTTGCCGTGAGGGAACGGATTGGCTGGTAAAAGTCTTCAAGCGAATCGCAAATGGTGATGGAAGACCGGAAGATGCCCAATTGATGTTGGACTTGTGTGACAACATTGAAGGTAAATCGTTTTGTCCGCTCGGGGATGCAGCGGCCTGGCCCATACAGTCGGCTATCAAACGGTTTCCAGAAGATTTTAGAAAACACCTTTCGAACGGCAACAACTAGTCAGAGGCGAGTGTTCAATCTGCCTTGAGGTGCGTGAACCGACCTTTCGGTTTACTCGCTGACTGACTGAACACGGGACGAATAGAGTTTGAAGTATGTCGACTGAGCTAATAAACATAACCATCAACGGAAAACCATTCGAGGTACCGAAGAATTCCCGGCTGATCGACGTTTGTCGTGACAAGGGCTTCGACATTCCCTCGTTCTGTTATTACTCCGATCTGGCGTTGCAGGCTTCTTGCCGGATGTGCCTCGTACGGATCGAGAAGATGCCGAAGCTGCAAACGTCCTGCACCATCACTTGTACCGACGGAATGGTTGTTACGACACAAAGTGAAGAGATCGAAAAAGCTCAACGCGGCATGACTGAGTTTCTTCTGGCGAACCATCCGCTTGATTGTCCCGTTTGCGATCGTGGCGGTGAATGCGAACTCCAGGAAATGACGTTTGAATGGGGTGGTCTGGAAGAGCGCTTCACCGAACAGAAAAATTATGCGGCGGAACGGTATCTTTCTCCGATGGTCGCCAACGACCCTCAGCGTTGCATCCTTTGCAAACGCTGCACTCGAGTTTGCGACGAGTGGATGGGCGAGGACGCTATTGAGGCAGGAGGTCGTGGAGCACACACCGTAATTGGCACCTACCTTGGTTGGCTCGACTGTTCCCAGTGTGGAAACTGTATCGAAGTTTGTCCGACCGGGACGTTGTTGGATGCCACGTACCGTCATCAGACTCGGCCCTGGGAGTTAGCGCAAACTATTTCAACTTGTAACTTTTGCTCAGACGGCTGTCAGATGTCGCTTGGATCACGCGGCGGTGTTTTGATGCGCGTCGTGGCTCGTGATCGTTACGTAAACGGCATCAACGGCGAGTTCCTCTGTGTAAAAGGACGCTTTGCCCATCCATTCGTGAATCACGAGGATCGCATCAAGACTCCGCTCATTCGCTATAAAAAAGGCGGAAAGCTTATTCCCGCTACCTGGGACGACGCGATTAAACATGTGGCCCAGAATCTTGATGTGGTAGCGGACAAGTATGGACGCGACGCAGTGGGTATCGTCGGTAGCCCAAGGCTGACAAACGAGGCGCTTTACACGTTACAAAAGTTCGCCACGGAACTGGTCGGTACTGAAAATTACGGCACGACCGACGCTTACAGTTTGAAACCCTTCTTTGACAATCTCACTGGCCAACTGGCAACCCATAAGGACATTCGTTACGCAGGGACGATCCTGCTGATCGGTGGCGAGCCCGAAGAATTGCAACCGCTAACCGGGCGCCAGATTCGGCAAGCGGTGAGAAATGGCGGCGCCAAGCTGATTATCGTAAATGCAGTTCCGATCCGTTTACGTGAACAGGCTTCTCTTTTTGTTCATATTGCACCTGGCTCGGAAGATGCCGTCGCGCTGGCGCTATCCGGCGAAGGCGACGATGAATTGGCCGGAAAGAAGGCGGGCATATCTACTCAACAACTGGACGCTATTCGCCAGGCTTTAAATAGTGCACAGGGCGATGTCGTCGTTGCTTTTGGCGGCGAGTTGAGTGATGACGCACAAGCATTGATGGCCCAACTTCCCGCGCGTTTCGCAGCTGATGGACGCAGGATTCTTCTTCACCCGTTGCCGCTCTTCAATAACAGTGTCGGCGCTTACGATATGGGAATGGATAACCGGCGGCCTGTAGACATGTTGAATTCTATAGGCGAAACGGTACACGCTCTTTACGTGGCAGGAAGCTTCCTGCCGGAGCATTTGCATGGACACGAAGAAACACTTGAGAAGCTCGAATTCCTCGTGGTCCAGGAATTGTTCGAATCAGAAACAACCAAATACGCGGATGTGGTTTTACCGGTTGCTTCGTACGCCGAAGTGGATGGAACCTTCACCAATAACGACGGCTTTGTGCAACGCGTAAGACAATCAATTTCCCCTCTCAATCAAGCAAAACCCGACTGGGTGATTACTGCCCAACTCGCCCAGGAGCTCGGCGTAGATTTTGGTTTCAACCTTTCTTCGAGCGCGGTGTTCCGAGAGATTGGAGAAAAAGTTAAAGCGTACAACGGCATGAGGTATCCGCTGCTGAAGGATGAACAGCATCCGATCCAGGCCAAACATGCTTTGGCCGGATCGAGCGATACATCAGGTCAACTATCACGCCTGAGAGAGAGCGTCGAGCAACTCTCCGAACCAGGCGACAAGATCAACAAAACTCCGGAAGTGGGCCACGAGTTATTCAAGATTGGTAACCTTACCGACAAAGTTCCACAATTCCATCTGCTTGCAGGCGGCAATCCGAGACCGGATACGACCAGAATCTCTCCGCTTTATCAGATAACAGTCGATGCCAACATGGAGCGAGAAACTATGGTGGCGGGAGACTAGGACTGATGGACTGGCAATTAATCCTGGACGTTGTAATGAAGCTCGTCGCAATCACGGTGGTCTTCATCGTTGTATTGTTCGTCGTCGCTTACACGGTCCTGGCCGAGCGACGCATTCTGGGTTTTATCCAGGGACGACTTGGCCCAAATCGGGTCGGTTACGGCGGCGTCCTGCAGCCATTTGCCGATCTTCTCAAGTTCATTCTCAAAGAAGATATAGTTCCGGATAAATCAACAAGGTTCATCTACTTCCTCGCTCCGGTCATCGCGACGATGGCCGCGTTGATGACGATGATTGTTTACCCGTTCGGACCAGAGACGACAATCCCTTTTATTAACAAGACCATTCCACTCGTTGTTGCAAGATTCGACGTTGGTCTGCTCTATGTTCTCGGGATCACTTCGATCGGCGTCTACGGAATCGCTTTGGCTGGATGGTCATCGAACAACAAGTACAGCTTGATGGGCGGCTTGCGCTCTTCTGCTCAGATGATTTCCTACGAGCTGGCTTTGGGAATGAGTTTGATTGGAGTGCTGCTTTTATCAGGCACGCTCGATCTGGCTGCGATCGTCGGACTGCAATCGCGTTGGCACGGATCCAGCTGGTTCATATTTGCCCAGCCGCTTGGCTTTATCATCTATTTGATAGCTGCTATTGCAGAAACTAACCGAGTGCCCTTCGATCTACCGGAAGCGGAAACAGAACTCGTAGCGGGTTTTCACACTGAATACAGCGCGATGAAATTTGCCCTGTTCTTTCTGGCTGAGTACATCAACATGTTTACCGTGTCGATGCTCGCAACGACCTTATTCCTGGGCGGATGGAACGTCCCCTTTGCTGACGCTCTCTTTGGCCGGGGCACGTTTCTATTTGGTCTGATTAGCGTACTCGGATTTCTGGCTAAGGTCATTTTCTTTCTTTTTCTCTACATCTGGTTGCGCGCGACCTTGCCGCGATTCAGGTTTGACCAACTGATGAGTTTCGGGTGGAAGTTTCTTCTGCCGGCGGCAATTCTTAATATCTTGCTGACCGCGACTCTAATCGTAGTTGGTGTTTACGGCTACTTTGGATACTGAGTGTTAACCACACTCAACTAAATAAAGATCGATGCTTGCTCTGCTCTTTATCCTATTTGCCGCACTCGCTGTGGGTTGCGCTCTGGCTGTGGTTGCTCAACGCAATCCCCTCTATAGCGCGATCTCGCTGATCGGTGTCTTCATTTCACTTGCCTGTCTCTATGTCATGCTGGCCGCGCCATTCATCGCGGCGGTCCAGGTCATAGTTTATGCAGGCGCGATCATGGTGCTCGTAGTGTTCGTGATCATGTTGCTTAACGTCGAGCATGAAGACTCAAGGCGTACAAGGGTTGGCTTCCTGCTGCCGGCTGCGCTGGTACTCGCGGCTGTATTGATTGCCGAGGTAGCGTTCATTCTCGTTTCGGTAGATAAAGCGAGTTTCCCCTCGAGTTCATCATCCGATATAGGTTCAACTGCCTCGATCGGATCGCAACTATTCACTACCTATTTGCTTCCATTCGAGATCACCTCGATCCTGTTACTAATGGCCATTGTTGGTGCGATGACGTTGGCCCGGCGGGCCCGCGAACTCTCGCCTAACGCCCGGGTTATTCCCGGAGCACAACTCCTGGCTGCTAATATCATCGATCCTTCAAAAGCTCTTGATGACACCACGGCTATCGAAACTGACACCGTTGCAGAAGCGGCCCACCTGCTCGGCATTACTTCGCCGAGAGATCCTTCAAAGAGAGATTGATGCAAATGGAACCACAGCTTTCATGGTACCTGGCTTTATCGGCGATCCTGTTCACCATCGGTGTCGCGGGCGTAATCATTCGTAGGAACGTAATAGCAATGTTCATGTGCATTGAGCTAATGCTGAATGCCGTGAACCTTACATTCGTAAGCTTTGCCAGTTTCTTTCAGGATGTGACCGGACAATTGTTTGTCTTCATTGTAATGACCGTAGCGGCAGCCGAGGCAGCAGTTGGACTCGGCATTATTATCGCGATCTTCAGAAACAGAGAGTCGCTCGACGTTGACGACGCAAATATTTTGAAGCTCTAACAGCGCTCATTGTTTAAGAGTGCGATTAAATGGAAAATAATCTTCTCAGCATCATAATCTTCGCTCCGCTCTTAGGTGCGGCCATCAACTGGTTCGTAGGCCGCAGATTCCGTGATGAGCGTCTCATCGGTATTGTTGCGTGCGGTTCAATCGCAATCTCCACCATTGTAGCGTTCTACCTTGCCTTAAATTCACAAGGTGCACTGCGAACCGAAACACCGGTTCTGGACCACATTTGGACCTGGTTGCGGGTGGGAAGTTTTCACGCTGATTTCTCGCTGGCCATGGACAGGCTGAGTGGGACTTACGCGCTGTTCATCACATTTGTCGGGCTTCTGATCCACGTATTTGCTGTCGGCTACATGCACGGTGACAGCGGTTTCTACCGCTTCTTTGCGTACCTGAACCTGTTCATGTTCTCGATGCTCACGCTGGTCCTGGCTGATAACTTTCTTTTGATGTTTGTCGGATGGGAAGGCGTGGGACTCTGCTCCTATCTGCTGATTGGTTATTACTTCGATCGTAAAGAAGCAAGCGACGCGGCGAAGAAGGCTTTTATCACCAATCGAATCGGAGATTGGGGATTTTTAATGGGAATCATGTTGACGTTCTTTGTCACAGGTTCCGTTAGCTTCTTCGCAAACCCAGCCTCTGGTGTGACCGCGACGGCGTTCGATCATTTTAAGAATTTACCTGCAGATCCGTTTACGGCGGGAGCCATCTTCCTGGGAGGGGCGACTTCGATTGCTGTACTGCTCTTTATCGGCGCTATCGGCAAGAGTGCACAGATTCCTCTCTATGTCTGGCTGCCAGACGCGATGGCTGGTCCAACTCCCGTTTCCGCATTGATCCACGCCGCCACGATGGTGACAGCCGGCGTATACATGATTGTTCGGTGCTCTGAGATCTTCGTGCACGCGCCCACCGCAATGTTTATTGTTGCAGTTATTGGCGCGGCAACTGCGCTTTTTGCAGCGACGATTGGCCTGGCCCAGAACGATATTAAGAAAGTACTTGCTTACTCGACGATTTCGCAGCTGGGTTACATGTTTCTGGCTTGCGGCGTAGGTGCATTTGTTGCAGCGATATTCCACGTCGTCACGCACGCCTTCTTCAAGGCTCTTCTTTTCCTTGGCTCCGGTTCGGTGATTAACGGCATGCATCACGAACAGGACATGCGACGCATGGGCGGTCTGAAGAAATACATGCCGGTGACCTGGATCACGATGGTCGCGGGTTGGCTGGCAATCTGCGGTATGCCGTTCTTCGCAGGCTTCTTTTCCAAAGACGAAATTCTCTGGAAGACCTGGAGTGCCTCGACATTTAGTCTGCCCCCAGGCGCTAACAAGATTCTTTGGGGAGTCGGCGCAGTAACAGCACTGCTTACCGCTGTCTATATGACCCGGATGATGGTGATGACCTTCTGGGGAGGCGAGCGCTTCAGAGAATCACACGCGGATGGACATGGCACACATGGTGGCGAACATCATGGAGTTCACGAACCGCATGAGTCGCCATGGATTATGACCGCGCCGCTCGTGATCCTTGCCGTTCTTTCCACAGTCGGCGGATTTATCGGTGTTCCCTTTGCAATGAGCAGATTTGTTTCTGATCACGATGTGAATGTGATCGAACACACTCTCGAGCCGGCGATAGCCACTCTGCCGGGTGAAGGACACGCGGCGCCTGCTGCAGCCGAACCGATGCTGCTTTCGAACCATCCCCAGGAAACTGATTCCGCGTCACCCCTGCATCCATCGACCGACGCCGCGACAACGGCTCACACAGCAGTCCATTCAACAGAAGAGTTGAATACCGAACTAATGATGGCAGTTGTGTCGGTGGTGATTGGTCTCGTGGGAATCCTTATCGGCTGGTTTACGTTCATTAAACGACCCTTGCTCGAGCTACCTCGGATTTTTGAACGCAAGTATTACGTCGATGAAATCTATGACGCGGCTTTGATTCACCCAATCGAAGCTGGCTCGCGCGAAGGTTTGTGGAAGATTTTCGATATCGGCGTGCTCGATGGAATCCTGCACGGACTTGGGGACGCGGTAACTGAAACTGGAAGGCTCACTCGGTATCTTCAAGCCGGTTTTCTTCGCGGTTACGCCGCAATAATTCTGGCGGGTGCCTTAGTCATAATTGGAATTTTTACTTACTTTAGCATTCAACTTTTTCCGCGGTAATCGTATGTCTCATTTGTTAACAACTTTGATTCTGATACCGGTCGCCGGTTCTCTGCTTTTGGTTGGCTATAGTTTGCTGCCTGGCAGACGAGAGGAAAACTACAAGTGGATTGGATTAGGAATTTCACTTCTAACTTTCGGAGTGTCGTTGGTATTGCTTCGAGGTGTCGGCGGCGCTACTGCGGAGTTTCAGTTTGAGGAGAATGTAAGCTGGATTGGATCAATCGGAACGCGTTATCACCTTGGAGTTGACGGGATAAGTTTGTGGTTGGTTTTGTTAACCACATTCCTGATGCCGATTGCAATCCTTTCGAGTTGGACCGCGATCAAGAAGCGATTGCTCGCATACTTCGTATTCCTGCTGATACTCGAGTCGGCGATGCTCGGAGTGTTTGTCGCCCTGGACCTCTTGCTTTTTTATCTATTCTTCGAAGCTTCGTTGATTCCGATGTTTTTCCTGATTGGAATCTGGGGTGGCGAGCGACGCATCTATGCGGCTATTAAGTTTTTTATCTATACCAACGTCGGTAGTCTGCTGATGCTGGTGGCGATCCTGACGATCTATTTTGTCTATCATTCGTTTGATTATCCGACTCTGCTGTCGGCTATGAGTGGTGATCCGCGACTCACTCAATCGCTCGGACTCTTCCTCTTCTCTGCTTTCTTTATCGCCTTCGGTATTAAAGTACCGCTCTTCCCGGTCCATACCTGGCTGCCGGATGCGCACACCGAAGCACCGACGGCTGGCTCTGTCATCCTTGCAGGCGTCCTGTTAAAGATGGGCACCTATGGATTACTGAGATTCAATATTGGCCTATTCCCACAAATGTCGAAGTATCTTGCGTGGCTAGTGATGGGGCTTGCGGTGATCGGCATTATTTACGGCGCTCTCGTCGCGATGGTCCAGCCCGATGTAAAACGACTGGTAGCTTATTCATCCGTCAGTCACATGGGTTTTGTGGTGCTGGGACTCTTCTCATTCACCGAGTTGGGAATGCAAGGTGCTCTCTACCAGATGCTGAATCACGGTGTCTCAACTGGCGCACTCTTTCTTTTCGTAGGATTTATTTACGAACGCAGACACACACGCCAGATTAATGAGTTTGGCGGTCTGGCCACTCCAATGCCGTGGTTTGCCACTCTCTTTGTGTTTGCCTCTCTGTCGTCCATCGGCTTGCCCTTTTTGAATGGGTTCGTCGGAGAGTTTCTCATTCTGGTCGGAACCTGGACGTCCAAGGCTGTTGCTCATCCATTCATAACTACGATGCTGGCAGCGACGGGTGTTATTTGGGCCGCTGTGTACATGCTCTGGATGCTGCAACGCGTCGTCTTTGGACAGGTGACAAATCCGGAGAACGCTTCATTACGCGATTTGAATAAACGAGAAGTCGGGCTACTTATTCCATTACTGATTTTAATGCTGTTTATGGGAGTCTACCCTCGAGTTTTTCTGGATCGCTCTAAAGCCAGCGTCGAGGCTGTGCGCAATCGTGTCGATGAACGTCCGGGTGGCGGATCGATTGCCGATATATTGAATAGTCAAAATTCGAAATGAATTTCTTCTTTGGTCAGACGCTGATGCCGAATGTGAATTGGGCGATAATCGCGCCCGAAGTAATCGTGTGCTTTGCCGCCGTCGTCGTGATGATGGTTGATGCTTTCTCCCGGTCGGAGCAACGTTGGTGGACTGGCGGAGTTTCGCTGGCCGGTTTATTGAGTGCCGCTGTCGCAACTATCTGGCTTTGGACCACTGGCTCGAATGGCACGGAAGCATTCGGCGGAATGATCGTGCTTGATGAACTCCGCCTGGGATTTAATTTAATCTTTATACTTGTTTCCGGTCTTACACTCTTACTCTCGACAGTATGGATGAAGGATGAACGGCTTCCAGCTGGAGAGTTTCATTCGCTTCTTCTTTTCGCGACCGTTGGGATGATGCTGATGGCGTCAGGCGGCGATCTGGTCATCATTTTCTTAGGGCTGGAGATCCTCTCAATCGCCACCTATGTCCTGGCCGGATTTCGACGGACTGATGTTCGTTCCAACGAGTCGTCGTTGAAATACTTTGTCCTGGGATCGTTCTCCTCAGCATTCCTTCTGTACGGTATCGCGATCACTTACGGCGCAACGGCGATTGTCTTACCTGACGCTGCGGGGGCGGCTTTGGTGGCAAAGGCCGGAACTACAAACATTGCCGAGATAGCCAGCCGGCTGGGCCAGGTTCATTATCCGGGACTCCTCTTTGCCGGAGCGGCGATGATGATTGTTGGATTCGGGTTCAAGATCGCCACAGCACCATTTCACGTGTGGACCCCTGACGTTTACGAAGGCGCGCCGACAACTGTGACTGCGTTTATGGCAGCTGGGCCAAAGGCTGCCGGGTTCGCGGCCTTTATGAGGGTCTTCCTATTTGGTTTTCCGTTCGTAACTGCCGCTTCAAATCTCACCGGTGCGCGATTACATGAAGCCTGGGTCGAAGTGCTCGTTGTTCTTGCGATCTTGACCATGACGATTGGGAACGTTGTCGCAATAGTCCAGGACAATATAAAGCGAATGTTGGCTTACTCGTCAATTGCACATGCCGGCTATGCGCTGGTTGGCTTTGTAGCCGCGGGCGCTGCTACGGACGCCGCACAACGAGATTCAGCAATCACGGCTGTGATGTTCTACCTCCTAACGTACGCAGTGATGAATATCGGAGCGTTCACAGTGGTCCAACTGATTGCCCGGGCAGGTGATCGGCGGACATCTATCGAGGATTACAACGGCATCGGTTTTGAATCACCAGTTTTAGCTTTCTCGTTGTCGCTTTTCATGCTCAGTCTGCTCGGTATGCCGTTGACGGCAGGCTTTATGGGAAAGATTTTGGTTTTTGGCGCCGCTGTCGAACGCGGTTACTACGCTCTTGTCGTGATTGGTGTGCTGAACACTGCGATCTCTGCATACTATTATCTGCGATTGATAATAGTTATGTTCTTCCGCGACCGGACCACTGCATGGGTTGCTCCACCTGTTCCAGCAAGCATCGTAATAACCCTCGTGCTCTCCGTACTTGGAGTTCTCTATCTGGGTTTGTTTCCGGGTCGGGTCATCAACGCGTTGCACACTAAGATTGAGACACAGGTACTTTCTCGATTATCGATGCGTTAGTCTTGAGACCCTCCGGTCAGGTTAAATCTCCCGCTTAAAATGAGAGCCGAGGATTACGCTCAACTCATTCACGATCAATTGGGCGATGCCTGGTTGACTCAGATCTATCGTCGGATCCTCAAACTTCGGACTCGGTCCTATCATTTCGAAATAGCCCGAAAATCAAATCAGATATCCATCCAGCATACGCTTCTTGGAGTTGAGCTGAAGGTCGGCAGTAAACGGTTGGCCTGTCCGGATTTGGCTCATGCCAGGTATCTGGCCATTTTTGCTCGTATTGGCTCAGAAAACGTCGCGATGCCCTACGACATTACAAAAGTCTCACTGCTCGCAGACGAACTCGAGTCATCCTGGTATAGAATGTTGCTGCTGGCGGACGAGGCGGCAAAAAGCAAACCTAAGTCGTTCAAGTCGCGCTTGCGAGGCATCTTAGTTAATAGGTTGCGCGAAGAGGTTGCCGCAGCAGGTGCCGGCGCCAAAATGCCGAGCTTTGAAAAACACAACAAAGGAAAAGGAAAAGTAGTCAAACCTTCGCAGCAGAACAAATGACCCAAGAACTCCTGACTAAAACCGAGGGCGACCTTACAGAGGTAGCAAGCTCACTTCCCTTTCCTTTTAACCAGCAGACGTTTTGCCGTTACGAGCCGATCGAGCGGCGCATTGATAAAGCCCGAGTCCTCGTAGTCGACAACCTCCTCAGGGACGAGGCCGACATCTCCCCGGTCGCACGTCGCGAATGGGGCGAGTTGATGCATGGCCAGTTGAAACGTGAACGAATGATAGCGGGCATGGCGATAGAAAATATCGTCAACAACATCTCCCGACTGGTTAAGGATCCGCAGACGGAAGTTGCGCATGTCTCTGAAGTGGCCCGCGCGGCGACGGAGTTTCAACCTGAAGCAATTGTCCTGAGTGGCACTCTGCGTGACTTTGACTACTACGAACAATCAATACTTGATCACTTTGGTGAGTTCATTCGTAAGACGGACATTCCAGTCCTCGCAATCTGCGGCGGTCATCAACTGGTCGGTTTAAGTTTTGGTGCTCGAGTGATTACGCTCGACAAGCTGGAACAACACGAGCAACGCGAAGCCAGAACACAAGAGTATCAGTACCGCTTTATCAGAATCACGGACGCTTCAGATCCAATCTTCACTCACATACCACTTACCGAAGTGGAAGGATCTGATGCGCCTCGTATTCTCCGAGTTTGGCAGAATCATGGTCTGCAACTCGACCGCGTGCCAGTCGGGTTCAAGTTGCTGGCCACCTCATACCTGTGCCGCAACCAGATGATGGTTAAGCGAAGCGACGGCCAACTTATCTACACAGTTCAGTTTCATCTTGAGAAATCCTTTGAGGATTGGAACAAGAATCGCACACGCTGGGAACATCCAAACGATTCTCGTGATGGGCGTATCCTGTTTGAGAATTTTCTGATTGAAGCACTCAAGAACTAGGTTGACGTGTCTCGATCGCAACTGCTCAACAACGAGTCTTTAAAAGAGATCGCATTGTCGCTGACGCGACGTGATGCAGATCTAGCCCGCATCCACTCTCACTTTGGCAGCCCTCCGCTCTGGCAGCGGCGTACAGGGTTCGCCACTCTCGTTCACATAATTCTGGAGCAACAAGTTTCCCTTCTCTCCGCCCGTTCGATGCTTAATCGACTCAAGGGCCTGGTTGTGCCGTTTACGCCAGACCGTTTTTGTCAGCTTGGAGAAATGTATCTCCGCGAGCACGGAGTTACTCGTCAAAAGGCGAGTTACATTATTCATCTCGCATCCTTGATGGAAACTAAGAAGCTGAATCTTGCAGCTCTATCCAGAATGAGTGACGACGAAGCTCGAAGCGCGTTGATGGAAGTAAAGGGTATTGGGTCGTGGAGTGCTGATGTTTATTTACTGATGGCGATGCGCCGGCCAGACATTTGGCCCGCAGGAGATCTCGCACTGGCTATCGCGATCCGAGACCTGAAAGGCCTGCGTCAAATTCCGCCGCCAAAGGTTTTGGAAGAGTTAGCAGAGAGTTGGCGCCCGCATCGGGCCGTCGCAGCAAGGATGCTCTGGCATTTTTATCTTGAACGAAAAGCGGCGACTCGCAACACCAACAAGACGGCAAAGACAGCTACTTCGAAATCGTAGAAGTAGACGTTGTTTTTATCGAGCTGATGCCCACATCGGTGCTCACCGGCACATTTTCCAGCGTCAATACCATCAAGTCATCAACAACGGCCTTAAGGTCATTTGTTTCCCGATATACCTGAAGCTGCCGATCCGCCGAAGTACCGCGCTCCAAAATTGTATGAACGTGCGAGATCTCCTGGCGCGAGCCTAACTCGTCAACGACGTCATCAACAAATTCAAGGAGCTCGAGTATCAGTTCGCGCGCCGGCAGTTCTATTTGTTTGCCGAAATCGATCAACTTGCCCTCAAGTCCGTAACGGACCGCGCGCCATTTGTTTTCCTGCACCAGCATGCGGCGATACAGCCTAAAGCCGAGGTTTTGGTCGATTAGTTTATTCAGTTTAGCAACGATGGCTTGAAACAGGGCAGCAATCGCGATGGTGTCATCGACCCTCGTAGGTATATCGCAAACGCGAAATTCAAGCGTCGGGAAATATGGATGCGGCCGGATGTCCCACCAGATCTTTCTACCATCGTTAATGGAGTTAGTTTTAACCAGGAGGTCCACATAACGCTGGAAGTTACTATAGGAATCGAAGTGATCCGGAATGTCGGTCCGCGGAAATTGCTTGAAGATCTCACTTCTGTACGACTTGAGGCCGGTGTTGTGTCCCATCCAGAAGGGAGAAGATGTTGATAGGGCCAGCACATGTGGCAGAAAATACCGGGCGGCATTCATAATGTGAATTGCTCGATCACGATCGGCAACGCCCACATGAACGTGTAACCCGAAAATAAGCAGCGATCGGGCCACCGTCTGCAATTCCTGTACGAGCAGTTCGTACCGTTCATCGTCAAAGATCTTTTGATCCTGCCATCTTGAGATGGGGTGAGTCGAAGCAGCAACGATAGCCAGACCATTCTTCCTCGCGAGACCTGAAATAATGCTGCGAAGGCGCGAAATATCCGTTCTCGCTTCTTGTATGTTTTTGCAAATGCCGGTGCCAACCTCCACCATTGATTGGATCATTTCAGGCTTAATTTGCTCGCCAAGAAGCATCTTGCCTTCTTCAAGAATTTCGGCCACGTGTGACCTCAATTCGCGCGTTGTTGGATCCACGATTTGAAATTCTTCTTCGATACCCAGGGTGAATTGGTCGAACATTTGTTTCATTCCTTCGAAACTTTATGCCGCAAAAAGGGTTTGCGGTTAACTGTTTAAAGCTCGTGCGATCAGCTGCCAATCTGGTTTGATCTTTCCCAGGAACTCATGACGCAGGTGGAGCAGCGCGCTTTTTGGCGAATGCACGGGACTGTACAAATCAAAGTGCACGTACCAGGTCCGTGGATCTCCTTCCTGAAAAAGAAAGTGTAGAACGGCAGCACTTCTCTGCTTCTCGTAAAAACCACCACTCGTATCTTTATGATTAGCGAAGCGACGTGTGAAGTCGCGACGCCGATTCAAAGTTGACTCAATCATGGGCCATGCCAGGAACTGCAGTCCAACACCGCCCTCTCCGTACACATTCGTCACTTTCTTTACCAGGCGCCAGAGACTCTTGTCCTCCAACCTTAACAATAACAAGAGCAAAGCCTGTTGCTTGTCGATAGACCATGATTCAAATGCCGAGGCATCGGAATCGGCGCCCCAGAGTCCGGAGAGTTTATCCTTCAACAGCTCTCGCGTACCTGGCCTTAAATCCGTCCATTTCAATGGCTGTGAATTGCCTGGACTTTTATTAGCCATGCGAAACAAATTGTTCTAGTAAGGAGCGAGACTCATCGGACAAACCCTGGAACTTCACTCCAACTCCAATTCCGGGATTGGCATAAACAACTTCAGCATTGCAGACTACCTGCTGGTTCGGGCTAAACGGAATTCGTACCAGGAGCAGTGCCCCTTCAGGGATAGCTGCTTTGGTATTCATGTAAAGGCCACCACAACTGATGTCTTTCGTGCTGGCCACTCCGGTTGCGTCCTGTCCGTCGAAAAACACGTCGACGATTATTCGCGAGCGGTCATGTAGTCTTCGATCGTCTGGGGTTTCCCGATGTTCCGACACAAGCAAGCCTCCTGGAAAAAGATTTATCTCTTGATCTCTACCGTTTACTCACCACGTAAGTTGGGACCATTCCTCCGCCGGAGCTCACATTTGCGAGTTCCGTGTACGATAGTCTGGTGAATGCTGACCTTACCTTACCGTTAAATAACAGCGGATCCAGATCCACTAATTGTTCGGCAAAAACTATTTCGCCGCTCTCGAGCGCCGGAAAAATTTCCTTGGCGGTCGGGACGCGTTCCTGAACAAGATAATCGCCGTTTTCTAAAGCTTGCTCAATGGCTTCATCCCATCTGGTCCCATCAACGCTCCAGCCAATGGTTATCCCATGTCCACCATAATCGTCGTTGGGCTTCAGCACTAGACGTTGGCTGTTCCCGCGTATGAACTCTAACAGGTCGATTGTCTGTCCGCGATAATCAGATTGGTGGTCCTTTACCGATCTGGTCCACGGTACATGCGTATTAATCGCATCCAGCTCGGCTGGCGTGAACAACGTACTTCGTCGAGCGTCGGTAAGTACCGCAAACAGCGCTTTTTTATGAATCAGCTTTGATCGGAAACTATTCACCATGCAAATCGACCCTGCCCGGTACGCATCCAAAAGCGCCGGATAGTCGTTCATGATTGGCAAGTACTCATTAACCAGAAGACGTTTGTAGACAATATCGATCTTTTTCCCGTTAACACTCAATTCGTTGTCCCGAAACTCCAATTCCTGTGGAGTACAAATCACAGCCGGGTAGCCTGCGGACTCAAAGAACTCTCGGAACAACTCAAATTCCTTAATGGTAGGAACGCCAGCGAGATCAACAATCGCAATTCTTGGCGCTCGTTCCGGCTTGCGACCCAGGAATTCTGCGTGAGATTCCAGTAGCACGTCCAACATGAACCGACTGCCGTATAAAGGTCTTAAGTCATAGTCGGCAGAAAATTTCTTCATCACCGGCAGTGACGAGAAGATATCGTACGCAGCATCGGCGTACGCGATTCCGGCGGGACTTTCTCCATTCAACTCTACAAAGCTATAGGAGTCCGCTGTCAGGAATGAATCGAGACGTGAAGTTGGTGAAACGGCCTTGTAACCCGGATTGATTGAAACCAGATCGCGTTCTACCTCAGTGATTCCAAGGTCATCAATGATCGACGGGTCCGAAAGGGCGGCGTCTTTCACTTTTTGAATGGCAGACCAAACGGTCTCGCAGATAGTCGTTATGCGTCTGAAATCCTCTTCGGAGACGAAATGAGGTCGCAAATACGGCGAGAGAGGTCGCCCACCGAACACCAGCCTGGCTCGTTCGAGTCCCTCATCAAGCATTGAGCGAGATGTTTCAGCAAGGTTTTGGTCGTTTAAGAGGTCGTGATAACGCGCAACCGCTTCTGGGAACATTGGGGAGTCGTCAATACCCTTTCGAGAACGTTGCTTGAAAGTCCAAGGGTATCATACCTGTTGGGGATGGAGGATAGGGGAGGAAGGCCCTATTTTAACTGCTCGTTACTATTTCCTGTTTGTCACTGGCCGGTCAACGTGGCAAGACATTGTCGGACCCCGGTTCCAGTATCTGAACAAGTCTTATCCGTATTCAGTAGCGCGGGATTACATTAGCCGGGTCGGACGCGTTTCCTGGCAGGTTCTTCTTAATCCAAACAGTCGAGAGGAAAGCTGAAAGTGAAGGTTGTTACCCGCCCCTGGTAAAGGTTAGAACAAGCTTTTCTTTTTTGCGCACCACTTCGAGGCTTGAAATTGTTTTCAATGGGCCAAGGGCGGGCCGATTCACAAGCTTTCCGTTGATTGACTGAATAACGTCGCCGGCCTTTAAACCCGCATCGGACGCAGGGCTGAACGGTTGCACGTAGACGACAAGTAAGCCGCTACGAACTCCGAGCCGCGTGGTAGCCGGAGACTTAAGCGCTACAGCTTCGATACCGTGCTGAACTAATCGCGAGCCGGCCTCGAAGGTACCAAAATTTGGCGGTGGAAATGGAGCGAAGGCGAACTTCTCACTAAGCTTGATCTTAAAGGCTTCAGCAATTGGTTTGTTTGGCCGCGCTACCGTGAATGTTAACGAGCTACTGGGCTCCGATTGCTCGAGTATCCACGAAAATTCTTCGGCATCTTTTACCATTTCTTCGTCGACCTTAAGAATTACATCTCCAGCTCGTAATGTTGCAAGAGCCGCTGGGCTGCCTGGAACCACAGAAGTGAGCAGAATTCCTCGATGATCGCCGGCTAGCAATGAGGCTTTGTCCGTTTGCCAACCATGATTTCTCAATTCATCAATTCTCAGGTCCGCGATCGCTTCGCCTTTGACGCCCAGCCACGCTTTCGGAACACTCGCTTGTTTGTCGAGTACCCGCTTTACAGCTCGTCGAATCAATAGTGTCGGCAGGATGGTCGCTTCGGTGCCCGTAACTCCATCGATTATTCCGACAGTGTTACCCATTTCGTTAACTACAACACCGCCGACGTTCTGCGCTGATAATCGCGGTGATGAAACTCTAAACTTTGCAACTCCACCGGTAGGCGCCTTTAGAATGGTCCGCACCGTTCCCACGGTCGTACCCATTCTTACGTACATACTTCTGCTGGCAAATACTCGTTCGTTTGCGGGCTCCGGCCCGAGCATTCGTACTTGCTCACCAACGTCGATGACGTTTACTGATTGCTCGGGCTCTCTGACATTCTTCTGCGGCAAACGCAAAATCGACAAGCCCGTCGTCGCGTCCAATCCCACATATTCCGCATTGAAAGTTTTTCCATCTGAATCAATCACAGTTAAGTCGGGCGCTAGATCGAAGCTGCGCTCGAAATTGGGTCTTGCTGCATTGAAGAATTGAGGTTCTGCTTTTCCCGCAGCTCGAGCGGCTTTCGTCTCTGGTGACAACCACTGTTCTCCCACACCGAATTCAACCTCGGCTTCAGGAAGCCAGGCGGCGACAGTTTGACCATCGTCCATCGCAAGCCCTGCTATCACGTTCGTATGGACATCCTCGAGGAGGCTGAAGGTTTCGTCGAGGTTAGCAATTGCTTCCAATTGTCTTTCAGACCGCAACAGGAGCCGAAACATCTTCAAACCATTCAGCCGGTGAACAATCGTCACGACTTGTGGTGCCGTTGGTTTACGTGGTTCAGGAACGATGGGAGGCCTTGCCGGCGAAGGTTCGCCTTGCGGTTTGGGCGGTTGCACAGTTTGCGCCAACACCCCAACCGACAGAGTGATTATTAGGGCAAATAATTTCGACAGGTGAACAAATTTCATCGCGTTAGCTCAAACACCACTTCCACTTACCAGTTGCTTCCCTTTGAAATAAATTGGTTACTCATTACTCGCTGTGAGCCAAAACTCACCGTCGGCACTGTTATCACTCGAGCGTTCCCGCTTTTGTCTTCCACTGAGATTCTTAATGGTTCGCCGTTGGTGGTGATCGGAAATACCTCTCCATCTTTCGCTGATCCTTCACCCAACACTCCGGCTCTTGAGCTACTGTAATCCAGACTCGCTAATCCCCTCTTCGACGTCTGCTGTGAACCGTACTTCTTAATTGCCTTTTCATCTGGATTCCTTACAGGTATCGATTGAGGCAAAGTTGCGACTGAGTCATTTGCATGAATATCTGTTAAAAATGCCGGGTTGACTTCTGGCGCAGCGACTGGTTTTTGATCCGTTATCGCGACGCTGGGGATGTCCACTCTCGATGATGTGTTAAATCCAATGAACATAACTCCGACCGCCAGAAGAACTACGACACTTACCAACCCAGTACGTAATGCTGGAAACTCAACCCAACGAAAGCCGCGATTTACTTCAGCTTGTGCAATTCGGGCCCGCAGCTTGAAATCAAAATCCGCAGGTGCGCTGACCATTCCAAGGCTACCGACTAATTGTCGTAAGCGCGTTTGCCTCGCGTGAAACTCGCTGCAGTCCGCACAAGTTGCGAGATGGTCCAGGCTCTTTGCCGCAAGCTCATCCAATGTTAGCTCGTCAAGCTGCCGTCGTGTCTCGTTGCACTGTTTAGTACTCATGGCTATGTCACTCACAGATACGCTCTCATCTTTTCTCTTAGAAATCCTCTGGCTCTACTGATGCGCGATTTTACAGTTCCTTCGCTCGTCTCGAGGATTCGCGCGATCTCGTCGTAACTTCGTCCATCGACATCCCTAAGAATCAAAGGAGCTCGATATTTCTCAGGCAGTGTGCTAATTGCACGTTGCACTGCGTTTCGTCGCTCGGCATCCACCAGTTCGCAGTCTTGCAATGGACGCTCATCCGGTGGATTTAGCTCCTGAAACTCTCCTCCATCGTTCGACTGAAAAAATCCAGTAATGGAGACGAGCTTTCTTCGTTTTCGCTTGCGCAGTTCACTGATCGCAAGGTTAGTCGCGATGCGATAGATATAGGTCGAAAACGCATAACTTCTCTGATACCTGTCAGCTGCCCGGTAAACTCGTACGAACGTCTCCTGAGCCAAATCCACCGCTCCGTCATAGTCATTGGTCATCCGGTAGATATAACTCGTGATCTGATTTCGATACCTGCTTACCAGTTCAGCGAAGGCATCTTCATTGCCCGTTCTCGTGGCCTCCAAGAGAGCATGGTCGGACGTGGTGTCCTCAATCTCTTCCTGTTGGATCGTGGGCGCGAAACCCAGCTCATCGATAGTGGTTAGGGTATTCATCGGGAGGCAGGCAACAGTTTGCTGCTTCTCAGTTTCCTGATTGTTACAAACGCGGGCTCAACAAATGGACTCTTCGCCGGGCCCGATTATACCCACACCAGCGAGCGCCCGCAGGTATACACGCACCCCGTGGTTGGGGGTTCCAAACTGTGGTCGGATATTGTTTTAGGCTTTCATGAGGAGGCTCAAGCCATAAAACGGGGCCGATTTTGTCGAGGTGTGTGCACCACGTCTACCCTCGACCTTAGGCTTCGGGACTCTTGAAAATGGCGTCGTCCAGCTTGATTCCGTAGGTTATGGTCATCACTCGAATTTCCTGGGTTTGCCGGCCATCTTCAAAAAACACCGTTCGGTAAGGAACCCACGTTTGCTGAACTGGCCGATAGTCGAGGAATTTCTGCATGTACTTCACTGTGTTTCCGCCTGGTATCGTCTCTTCATACTCGAGCCACAGAATCCGCAGCGTGCGCGCACTTATGAAGTAGCGGGTTTTCCGGTTCTCTTTGTCGGTCAGCTCGACGATGAAGAGATCGAGGCCTTTTTGCTGGTCTTTGCCTACCAAATTCAAGGTCGCGCCACATTCCTTGTAGCGGAGTAGCGTGTCGATGCTGTGATGGTGCTGATCGAGGAAGTTTGTCACCGCGTCCTGACGAGGAGTGAAGGCGGCCCCATTGATGATTCCGAAGAGCTTTCCTTGTCCGTATACAAGCGAGTACTCCATGGTCGGAAGTTTTTGATCGAGCCGGATCTGATCCTTTTCGAGGTTTTCACCCCTAATAAAGCGGCGCTCGTAATTTGTCTCTTCGGACGTTCCCTGAGCATTGGTACGCGTGATTTTTCCTCGTTCGACCCCATTCTTCCTAATGTGATCTAGCGCGGCGCGACTACCGTACACAAGGATGACCGATTCAACTACCTGTTCAACCGTATACTTAGGGTCATCGGCGACTGATTTTGCGATGGTGATTCTGCCGGGAGATAAAACAACTACTGCTGCACAAACAATCAGGCAGAAGGAAATTGAACGAAACAAATCTAAGAGTTCTCCTTCAATTCAGTTGGGCTTCATTTAGTGAAACGCCAGAGCCGGGGAAAGCTATCTGAGAAGGCGAATTGTAGCATATACCCGAAAAAATCCCGCCTTTGCTCATGATTAACCAAAGATCCGACCAGTCACTCAAAATCTGGTCTTCAGAATTCATGTAACTCTAGTCCTATCATTGATGCGGTTTTCCAGGCGTCTGGATGCCATACCAAGCGAGAAGCTCGCCAAATTACCAGTTCTTAAAGAGTTAAGACTGATTTAAGCATCGGCAGTTTGACAACCCGGTCACCCCCTAGTATTTTCCTCTGTTTTCGCCGGGGCCGACCTTGTGAACAATGCTGATCCCGGCCTGTAGTTTAGTTCCCATTTGCAGGAAAGGAAGTTTTGTAGTTTATGAAGCGTGTAGGAGTGTTGGTCGGCCGGGAGAAAACCTTCCCCGAGGCGATCATTGAAAAAATTAACACGCAGAGCGGTGGCAATGTGATCGCCGAGTACTTAAAACTCGACGGCATTCGTTACGATGCACCGCCTGCCTATGACCTCGTTATCGATCGCATTTCCCACGAGGTTCCGTTCTATCGAGCCACCCTGAAGAGAATGGCGTTAGAAGGAACGATCATCATCAACAATCCGTTTTGGTGGTCCGCGGACGATAAGTTCTTCAATTACTCGCTTGGCAAGAAGCTCGGAGTAGCAATCCCAAAGACAGTTTTGCTCCCCCAGAAAGATTATATGGAAGGCATAGTCAGTGAAAGCCTCCGTAATCTCGAGTTTCCGCTCGACTGGCAAGCGATTGTTGACTACGTCGGTCTACCCGCGTTTCTGAAACCCTTTGATGGCGGCGGTTGGAAAAATGTCTCAAAGGTGAATTCACTCGAAGAGTTGTGGGCCGAGTATGACAAGACCGGAACTCTGTGCATGACATTGCAGGAGTCGATCGAGTTTGATCAGTTCGTTCGCTGTTACTGCGTTGGCCAGGAAGAAGTAATGATCATGGCTTACGATCCTCGGAAGCCCTACCTTTCTGGTGAGCAATATGTGCATGATCCAAATTACCTGGCTCCAGAGTTATCAGAGCGAGTGAAAAAGGACGTTCGTACTCTCTGCACCGCGCTTGGTTACGATATCAACACTGTGGAGTTTGCGATTAAGGATGGCGTAGCCTATGCGATTGATTTCATGAATCCAGCGCCGGATGCGGAATTGGCGTCCGTTGGCGAGTTCTATCACAACTGGATTGTTGAGTCGGTTGCGAAGCTCGCGCTAAAGCGGCTCGCCGAATCACAGACACCGGTTAGATATCGTTGGGACTCGCTGTTAAATCCAGAACCTGTTCGAGCTTACGCCGTGGCTTCAGCGTCAGAGCAAAAGTCGAGAACTATCGAGCCGAAAATACAGGCTGCCTCTGCAAAGGCCGCAAACCAAACCGCTGAAATCAGCAAGAAACCTGAACAGGCTAAAAAGACGACAGGACGACGGAAAAAACCGACTGTCTAAGATAAGGAAGCGTCTATTCTCATCAAGGGTGGTGCGTAAATCGCACTGCCCTTTTTATCTGTACGCATTGCCAAACGGAAGCGAAGCGACTGCCTCAACGCTGCGTGCACAAGAGTAAAGATAGGACGGTTACAGTATCGCGAGCGAAGCGACCGGATGGCACACTCAATAGCGATCTATGTTTCGGTCGCGCGCTTCTTTAAACAGATCAGGCGATAGGTTCCGGGTTGGACCGGGAGGCGAGAATTCTCGTTCCGACTACCGACAACAGCCACAAGATCAATGCTGATGAAGCAAAGGACCAGCCGATACTTCCTGCCAGCGGATTCACAAGCCCTCCTGCCACAGCGGCAAGGATTGCTCCGTTTGTAACACGACCGGCGAGCCTACGGATGCGGGTGACATTCTGTAACCAGCCGATCCTCCGTAATTCAGTAACGAGGTAATCCTCGTCGTCATTCAAACGCGTATAGTAATCAGCTTCGCGTCGTGCATATCGTGCCAACGCAGACTCAGAAGTTACCCGAGCTGCTTCATGATAGTGATGAATAACGTGGGCCAACTTCCCTTCCCTCAATGACAAGTCAGCAAGACCAAGCCGAGCTTTATAATTTCCATAATCGAGATCAACAGCTTCTTGCAGTACGCGACGAGCCTGACGAGTATCGCCGCATTCAAGAAAACTCTCTCCGATCAACGGTAAGAGAATGACATCGTCCCCGGCTCTCATTCTCGCCAGGCGTAATGCGGCCCGAGATCGTGAAAGAAGTCGGGCGTCGCCTTGAGCGCTTGCTTGCGATCTCAGCAAACGAGCTAAATCATATAAAAGCCATGATGCGCGGGGCGTAACGTTCAGCGCCCGACGAAATGCTTCTGCAGCTTCTTTTAACCGCCCGGAGACTCGCAGTTCATTTCCGAGTCGTCTGAGTAGATGGGCGCGCTCAAGATCCTGCGGCTCCACGATATTCTGCTGCCGTTGAAGCTTCTTCCGAATGCTTTTATCAGCGGTGGTCAGATTAAGAACATCTTCCGAAGCCAGACTCGCTTGTTTGGTCTTATGCGACAGTGCGCGGGGATCACTAAGGTAGTCTCTAAGGTCGAGCGTACGATTGTCTAATTTATCCTGATGAATTAACGGCAAGAGCTCGCGCACCAACTTGCGATAGCCGTGTCCGCCGGAGGCAATTACGAACTCTTTTCCTTTTCCAATTATCTGAGTTCGGTAACGGTAGCGCACACTGCCGCCGCGTCGTAGGGTTCGGACTGCATGAGTTTCAAGCAACTCGAAATCGGAGACGTTCAGGTGCTTTCTGTAACCATATATCAATCCCATGAAGGCAGATATTGGTCCCTGGCGACGGATCGACCTTCCGTCAAAGACGATCCGATCAGTAAAGGCCAGCGCAGGAACAATTATCCAGGCCAAACCTACCAAGAGAAGTGCCCAACCTTCGTGCTCTGACCGTATTAAAAGAGCTGAAAGAAACGTCAAGACACTGGCCACAGCGAAGTAAGGTCCAGGCGAAACCCGAACGCTAGCCAAAGGAGTACTTTTGCGATCCTTGGCATCGGCCAATGCCGCGAGGCTTTCCAGCTGTTCAGTATCCTTCATTTCTGTCCAATCAAATCCGTCTGACAATCAACCGGTAGATCCAATGCGAAGGTACCTCGGCTCCTCCCAGGTTCAGTGTAACGTAAGTCGGCCAACTGAACGAGAGTCTGGGTTGTACAATCGGGATCTTCAAGGCGTACAACCGGAAACCGAGCGAAGCCAAGAAAGATACGAGCGCTCCGCTCATTCTGTGCAAGTTTTTCAGTAATCGTAGCCAGTTCACCGGTTGGCTTAGGATATCTGATCACTGTGGGCCGAGGTTCGTCAGTCAATAAATTGAGCCTGAATCGGTAAGTTGCTTTATCGGTGTCGAATACACAATCCCAGTTAAGAGGGCTCGCCAGCATAGGCATCGCCGCGAGCTTCATCACAGTTTCCGAGTTTGAGCGTGCTATTTGATCAGCGTGGGACCTACCCAAATTAGCAGCCCGGTGGTGAATCAGGAAGAGTGCCACCCAGTAACAGAGCGCTATTGCGATTCCGACCTGCACCACTCTCGACTTCCAACGGTCGCCTACCCTTAAAACAAATAGCAAGATGCCTGACGCCAGAAACACAAACCAAATGGTTCGTACCAGCGTTGGATGTTGTAAATCGGTAGCTCGCGGTGCCAGCAACAACACCGTGGTCAAGATTGCTGCGGCAGTGATCCAGGTGGCTTTCTGAATAACGCTTTTCGAAGTAACCAGGAACAAACTGATGCCGAGCACCAACCACAAGAACGGATCAACAATGAAGACGAAATCCCCGTAGAACCAGCGCTCGTTCCATGGCAAGAGAAATCGCATACCATAGTTGTTGGTCCAATCGAGCACGGGATGAGTGACGCTTGCAATCAACGAAGCGATAAACAATCCCTTCAATCTTATGTTGGGCCGCCTATTTCGAAAGCGGGAAATAGCGTAGTCAACGCCATAGAACAGTAACGGTAAAAGGACTGCCAGGAAGATTGTCCCCACTATCGCGTGAGTGATACCGCGATGTTCCTTTAAAAAAGTCCATCGGTCGGCAAACAACAGGATCGCGACATCAACATCCGGCGCGTTCGCCGCGAGCACACAGATCGTGGTCGCACCTGGTGAGAGTTTTTCAAGGCCTACCTTGGCCGCCGCTAGTCCGACAAGTGAATGGGTAAGGTTATCCATTGACGAGACTAGCTTAAGGATCAGTTTTGGATCAGGTTTCTAGCCAAGTGCGGGAAGTTCTGGTGGAAGCTGAGCGTACCGTTCAGGGTCCATTTTCTGTAGCTCACTGGCAGCTTCACGTGCCGCTGACGAAGCGGGAATCGGAGCCTGGTCGGATCCTTTTGCTTTGCGCGAAGCATCGACAAGATTAAAAAGAAGGTCAGTTGCTTCCTTCTTCTTACCCTGTTTTTGATAGACCTTCGCCAATCGGAGATTTGCCGTTTCGGGAGTGACAGTCGGGCTGTTTAGCTGAACGAGCTCCTGATAAAGTTTGGCGGCTTCGTCGTATTTACCGTCACTCTCTTTCGCTTGAGCGAGAGCAAATTTCGAAAGCGCAGCGACCTCAGGTACGCCGCTACTGCTTAGCTCAGCAAGGTCGGTCATTGCTTTTTGCCTGTCAATAATCAACTGGTTGGTTGCGATAAAGTAGCGCGCTTCGGACTTGTATGGGTCACCGTACTTCGCAGCAACCTTCTCAAACTCCTGGATTGCTTGTTGCGCCCGATCTCGATCATTGGTAAAGACAGGTTCAGAACCGGTTTGAGCGGCGGTCGTGGAAACGGTGGCTGTTGAAATATCGATCGCTCGTCCCAGGGCCTGCTGGGCCTCATCAGTCTTGCGGGCATTCCATCGGACCAGGAAGAAGGCAAGTACAACCGCGAGTATGATTCCTCCCAAAACATAGAGAATCATTCGGCCCTGGCCCTCTAATCGATTAAGGATCCGGTCGACCAGGCTCATCGTTGTATCGCGGAATTTGTCCTGCTGAAGTTCCCGAGCCCGCTTCTTGTTGTAGTTAGCCACTTCTTTTCCTCTCGCAAGTCCACATAGTGAACTACGTTCTTTTGGGTGTATGATAAACGAAAATGTCACTCTAATGGCGCGTACGAAAAGTTGTCAAGCAGCTCAAATGAACTGTACTTCGAAGGCCGCAATGCCATAGTGGCTGCCTGGGTATCAACTGGATGCATCCAAGACAGTGGATGAAAAATTTTCTGGAACAACCTGACTTTTACTGGTGTCTAATGAATCGCCTGGCAATAAATGGGCGATTGATAGCTGCTCAGATTCCCGCCCCAGGGGGTGACACGTGAGCTACGGAGAGCCAATAGTCCTCCGTGGGCAATTTGAATTAGAGCAGGTTGCGCCGGCGACCTCGGTTGATGTACGGCCAAAAATCGAGGCTCAGTTCCTTGAAAGACTCCAACGCGGCGATGTGGCGGCCTTTGAAACACTCGTTTCCGAACGTTCCGGTGAAATCTACGGATTGCTTTATCGCCTGACTGAGAACGTCGACGAAGCTCGAGACCTAACTCAAGAGACTTTTCTAAGAGCGTTCCAGAGCATCAGCCATTTCCGCGGCGATTCTGATATCAGGACCTGGATTTACCGAATCGCGATTAATCAAGCTCGGAACCGGTGGCGTTGGTGGCGACGTCGAAAACGAGATTTGACCGTCTCACTTGACGCCAGCGAGACAAAAGCCCACGAGCTGATGGTTGCCAACTTGAAAGCCTCGACGGCGGATCCGGAGACAGACGCCCTGTCACGTGAACGCGAACGATTGCTGCGAAAGGCTTTGAGCTCGTTGAAAGAGGTCTATCGAGAAGCCGTTGTCCTTCGCGACATCGAAGGCTTTGCTTACGAAGAGATCGCAATAGCGTTGGATATCAATGTTGGGACGGTAAAGTCCCGGCTGGCGCGTGGACGCCAGGAACTGAAGCGAAAGTTAGAAGGATCTTTGTAATAAAACCGAGAGCTCTTAAGGATGAAGAGTGGATCGGCAACTTTTGGATAGCTTTCCAACCCCGGCTCACGAAACTCGGTGCCAAATGGGTCGAAGTGAGGAAACGGCGGGCGGAAGGCTTCCGAAATGGCGTGATGAGAGTGAATTGAAAACGTGGCCAGCAACACCCGTTGAAGCATCGCTCGCATTCGGCCTGAAGGGGTTGCCCAAATCTGTCGGAGTTGCTTCTTAACAAAAAGGGAGCAGCCGGGGTTGGCAAGCTATCCAAAGATAAACGAGTTTAGTTACCAATTGAGCAACTGAATTCGACAAGTGGGTGTGTTACCTATGTCATGCGAAGAAACGAGACAATCGCTTTCCCTGTACGTCGATAACGCGGTGACCCTACCGGCCCGCGTAGCGATGGACGAGCATCTGGATCGCTGCCCGGTTTGTCGCTCAGAATTGTCGGAGTTGCGCTCACTGCGTCGTAGCCTTAGTCTCTTATCACGACCAATCCCGCCTCCAGAATTAACACCAAACATTTTAGACGCCATCATTATTGAGTCCGCAGCGAAACGTCAGGGGCCGCCGCCGTCTTGGAGTTATCGTATTGCTCGTTTCCTTCAGCCCCGCTTAATGCCTTACACGGTCGGATCCTTCGCATCGGTTCTTATGTTTTTTCTGATGTTCTCGGCGCTCCGTCCTCATTTCGTCGCTCTGCGCGAAGCGGCCCTTCAGAGAAACGGAGTTATCCTGCTTCGGAGCCCTGAAGTTACCTACGACCTTAATCAACCGGTCACTCCAGAGGTGTTTGCTGCCAGCCGAGCACCTTTCGCCGAACAATCGCCTAGTTTGAACCCTGGGGGAGCGCTAGCTGCTTTGACCCGCGAGTACGCACACCCGCAGCGGAAGTATTACGAAGATTCCGACGATATGATTGTAGTAGCCGATGTCTTCAGCAACGGCGCGGCATCGTTGGCAGACGTAGTGCAGCCACCCAGAAATAGGAGAATGTTGGATGATTTCGAGTCTGCACTGCGCCAGGACGCAGCGTTTGTTCCAGCCTCTCTCGACGGCAGACCAGATACTATGCGCGTAGTTTTTGCCGTTCAAAAGGTGGATGTCGACGATCGAAATTTCTAAGTCGTTAAAGAAACTCACCCGAAGCAGCAGTATCCATTTCTGCACGCTCTCCTTAAATCACCCCTTATTTTTCATTGGACACCTTTCATTTCTCATTTCCCACTCTTGTGGCGCAATTAGTTTCCAATTACGCCCGTCTGACTTCGGTGACGCACGGTCATTCCTTCTATCAAATGAAAAATGATCAATGGGAACTGATCAATGACCAATAAAGACGTTCACCTGACCTTCGTCGGAAACGATAAATGGTTCTGAGCCGCATTCCTTGCTTATAGCTCTGCTTAGGATTACCCCTGGATTCAACACAAGCATCTCACTGTCTCGCTTGACGCACCGTATGTTGCGATGCTAGTTTGCGGCTTCACCTGTAATTTCCGATTCTAAACAACGTGAGACTTAGGATTAGTCCACGCGGTGAATAGATTGACTGCAACTGCGCCTAATTTAAAACGAACGCCTCTTAACAGCATCCATCGCCAGATGGGTGGCCGCATGGTGGATTTTGGCGGTTGGGATATGCCCGTTCAGTATCCAGCCGGCACCATTGAAGAACACTTGCGGACACGGAACCATTCAGGGTTATTCGACGTCTCCCACATGGGTGAGATTGACGTTCGCGGCAGCGATGCCATCCCATTTGTGAATCGTGTTACTTCAAATGATGTCACCAAGCTTGTAGATGGTCAGGCCCAATACTCCGCCCTAACTACCCCACGGGGAACCGTTGTAGACGACTTGCTCGTCTATCGACTCGCGGCTGATCATCTCTTACTCGTTGTGAATGCGGGTACCACCGAAAAGGATTGGGCGTGGATCACTGCTCAGAAAAGAGATGACTCGGTTGAGCTGAACAACGTCAGCAAAGATTATTCTCAGATTGCAATTCAGGGCCCCGACGCGCTGGGTATTCTTCAGCTACTAACGGAACTGCCACTTGCGGAAATAAAGTATTACCACTTCACCCAAGGCAGCGTTGATGGAATACCCGCTATCGTTTCACGAACCGGATATACCGGTGAAGATGGTTTTGAAGTTTATGCGGCTCCTGAACACGCAGAGCAGTTGTGGAACAAGATGCTTGATGCCGGACACTTCGGTGATTCAACAGGTATCATTCCCTGTGGATTGGCCGCGAGAAATACTCTTCGTCTGGAAGCTGGTATGGCGCTTTATGGAAACGACATAGACGAGACTACCAATTTGCTTGAGGCAAATCTCGGTTGGATCTGTAAACTCGACAAAGGTGACTTCGTCGGCAGAGATGCTCTTGCGAAGGAAAAGGAAGCAGGAATCACGCGGCGCCTGGTTGGCTTTGAAGTAACTGACCGAGGCATAGCTCGGGATCATCAGAATGTAGTAGTTGACGACAAGGTTGTGGGCCAGGTCACCTCGGGTAGTCCTGCTCCTTATCTAAAAAAGAATATTGGATTTGCCTACGTCCCAATCGAGCTGGCCAGTGTTGGTCAACAGCTTAAGATTGATGTGCGTGGGCGTTTGGTCGATGCGCAGGTAGTAAAGACCCCTTTCTACAAGCGCGCCCGTTGACTTTGGTACAAGGGATGGTTTTGATCCCGAACTTAAATTAGCTTGGAGGAACCATGGCAAACGTTCCAGAGGACCTGCACTACAGCAAGGACCATGAATGGGTAAGAGTTGATGGCGATCAGGCGATTATCGGAATTACCGATTACGCCCAGAACTCTCTTGGTGATGTAGTGTACGTCGAGCTGCCAAAGCCTGGTGAGAGCTTTGCAGTCAATGAGTCTTTCGGCTCGGTCGAATCCGTGAAAGCGGTGTCGGAAGTGTTTACTCCGGTCGCAGGTGCGGTTGTAAAAACTAATGAGTCACTTGCCGACGAGCCCGAGAAAGTTAATTCAGATCCCTACGGCGATGGCTGGATGATTCGAGTTCAAATGTCGAATCCCGGCGAAGTTGATAGCATGTTGACCGCCGCCGAATATGAAGATTTTACGAAAGCTGAGACCGAATAAACTTGCGCTACATTCCTAACTCGCCGGAGGAGCGCGCAGAAATGCTCAGCTCAATCGGGCTGAAGTCAGCAGAAGATTTATTTGATTCAATCCCAGACGATCTACTGTTACGCAGGCAGCTAAATACTCCAGCTGCCCTTGCCGAAACTGAACTGCTCAGTCGTTTTGACGAACTTGGCGCCCGCAACGCAGGAGCTGAGCGAATCAAGTTTCTAGGAGGTGGAGCGTATTCGCATTACATTCCCACCGTAGTAGATCACATCCTGTCCAGATCGGAATTCTTTACCGCTTACACTCCATATCAACCCGAGATCTCTCAGGGTACTTTGCAGGCTATCTTTGAGTTTCAAACGCTTGTTTGTCAGCTCACCGGGATGGAGGTCGCCAATGCCTCAATGTACGATGGGTCGACAGCGCTTGCCGAAGCGGTTTTGATGGCGGAGCGCGTTACTCGCAGGTCAAAGGTCATCGCCTCCGACTCAGTTCATCCGCAATACCTTGAAGTAATCAAGACGTATGTTCAGCATGCTGGTATCGAACTTCAGCTAGTCGATTTTGACCAGTCAACGGGGCAATCGGCCGGTGCATTGAAGGATGCTCTTGACGACAAGACTGCTGCTCTGGTGGTCCAGTCGCCCAACTTTTTCGGATGTATTGAGGATGTACAGGCGCTCGCAGACGCTGCCCACTCCAAAGGCGCACTCCTGATAGTAGCTATTACCGAAGCGATCTCCCTTGGATTGTTGAAGTCGCCCGGGGCGTGCGGCGCCGACATCGTGATTGCCGAAGGCCAGTCTTTTGGAGTGCCGCTATCGTTTGGTGGACCATACGTTGGTCTATTCGCGACACAGGAAAAGTACGCCAGGCAAATACCGGGGCGTCTCGTAGGTGAAGCTTACGACAAACAAGGGCGGCGAGGATTTGTACTCACGCTCGCGACACGAGAGCAGCACATTCGGCGCGAGAAAGCCACCTCCAATATTTGCACAAACGAAGGCCTAATCGCGTTGGCCGCTACCGTCTATCTTGAAACCCTCGGTAAACGAGGAGTTCAAGAAGTTGCTTATCAGTCTGCTCAAAAGGCTGCGTATGCCGCAAAAGAGATCGGAAAGTTGAAAGGCTTTTCGCTTCCCCTCTCAGCACCGCGATTCAACGAGTTTGTTGTACGAGGGCCCCGTCCGGCCAGCGAACTGCTTGCTCGGCTTGCAACTCAATCTGGCATCGACGGCGGCATAGCTCTGTCGCGCTTTTTCTCGGACAGGCCGAACGACTTCCTGGTTTGTGTCACTGAAATCAACACTCGACAACAGATTGACAGTCTGGTTGCGGGTCTCGCCGAACTTTCAAATAAATAGTATCGATATGACGACCGCGATCACCAAAGTTACGAGTCACATTAGTCCGAACGAACAGTTGATCTTCGAGCGTTCACAGCATGGACGGCTCGGCTATCGCCTCGCGGCTCTGGACGTCGAAGAACAGCCGCTCGAGTCGATCGTCCCGAGGGAGTTTCAACGCGATGACGATCTTGATGGAATGCCAGAAGTCAGCGAAGTAGACGTCATCCGGCACTTCGTTAGGATGTCAACCTGGAACTATTCGATCGATCTGGGAATGTATCCGCTTGGTTCCTGCACGATGAAATACAACTCGCGTCTGAACGAGCGAGTCGCACGTATTGCAGGATTCGCAAATCTCCATCCGCTGGTGGAAGAGCGCGACGCTCAAGGTGCTCTTGAGGTTATTTACGAACTGCAACAACATCTGGCGGAAATTACTGGTCTCCCCGGCATTTCGCTGCAACCGGCTGCTGGCGCTCATGGCGAGATGACGGGAATCATGATCATTCGAGCGTTCCTTGACTCCAGGGACGGTGAAGCTGGCTCCAAACGTCGAACAATGCTGATACCTGACTCAGCTCACGGTACCAATCCAGCGTCTGCACACCTTTCAGGCTTCTCTGTAAAAACAATCCGTTCAACGCCCGAGGGTCTGACAGATCTGGACCACCTTCGGGAGCTTTGTGCTCACGGCGACGTTGCAGGACTAATGCTCACCAATCCCAACACACTGGGCTTGTTTGAACGCAACATAAAAGAGATTTGTTCGATCGTTCACGAGGCTGGTGGGCTGGTGTATATGGATGGCGCGAACATGAACGCGCTGGTTGGTGTGGCGAGACCAGGGGATATGGGTGTGGATGTAATCCATCTCAATTTGCATAAGACGTTCTCCACTCCTCATGGCGGCGGCGGTCCTGGTTGTGGACCTTGCTGCTGTTCGAAGGAACTCGAGCCTTACCTGCCAGTGCCCAAAATCATCAAGGTCGGTGAAGATTACCGTCTCAAGTTCGACGAACCGAAAACAATTGGCAGGGTAAAAGCGTTCTTTGGGAACTATGGGATGATGTTACGCGCGCTCGCTTACACCCTCACCCACGGTAACGACGGTCTGCGCGAGGCAACTGAAGCTGCGGTTCTTAACGCACGCTACATTGCTTCAGGATTAACTTCCGATTACGACAAACCGTTTGATGGTTCGCCGATGCATGAAGTGGTGTTTACTGATAAACGGCAAACACGAAAGGGAGTCCATACCCTCGACATAGCGAAGCGACTTATCGATTATGGCTTCCATCCAATGACGATCTATTTTCCGCTGATTGTTCCTGGAGCTATGTTGATTGAACCGACTGAGTCTGTGGGCCGCCAGGAGCTCGACCAATTCATAGCGGCCATGCGGGCGATTGCCACCGAGGCGGTTGAGGATCCAGAGCTTGTTCGGAATGCTCCGCACAATACCCGAATTGGAAGACTTGATGAGGCTGCGGCCGCTCGGAAGCCAGTATTACGCTGGAAGCCAAAACACGCAGCAAGCGCGGGATAACTCGGGACCTAACCTGCGGGAACCTTCAGTAAGGCGAGTCGTTCAACTGGTCTTCCGTTCACCAGGTGTTCTTCGACGATCTCCTTCACGTCACCTGGTGTGACTTGCGCATACCACACACCGTCCGGATAGACCATCACCGCTGCTCCTATTGAGCAAAACCCTACCGAACTACATTCAGTGAGGACGACAGAGCCTTTTGGATTACGTCCCTTCTTCTCTTTTCCAAACTGGAGATTCCGACGTTTAAGCTCCTCTTCAAAAGCGTCTTTCACATCCTCGCTATCCACTTTGGAACAAGATTTTCCGGTACAGACAAACACATGATGGCGGATCGGCGCTGCGATTACAGGCGCAAGTGTTACAAGTTCGTCACAATCCGAGATGAAATCCTTTTTTGACATCAACTATCACCCTTCGTCTCGTATGCTATCACGGATGAGGGCAGGGGCATCAAAGCAGAGGTTGCATCGATTACTGCAAAATCGAGCAAGCCTGGCGCAAACAAGGTATTGTTTTGGTCGAACTTCATTGTAGAATAAACCATTTAGGTGACCCAGCGTGCTGAACGGACTGGGTGCCTGATTTTCGAGAGGTAAACCGCAAGACTTATATATGGCAACCGGCCTGGTTATCCACATCTCCTCGGGTGAAGACCGGCATACCGAAATTCTCACCACTGATCACATTCGTATCGGCACTTCCGAAGAATGCGAACTGCGACTTCGATCGTCAAGTTTGCCAGCGGGAACTGCAGGTGTCTTGGTTGAGTTAATTCGAGCTAACGGTTCTTATTCCATAATGCGCGCTGAGCCTCCGCTCAGCCTGAATCGTAATGGCGAGCCGATAGAACTCGGGGTCGAGATACGAGATGGCGATGAGATCCGCGTCTCGGACTCGAATGTCCTTCTAACCTTCTTTCCAATTAGATCGCTTCCCGCAGTTGTGCCGACGAGTGGGCGAGAGACGCACGTCGCGCCTTTCATTGAAGCTGCCGCGATTGAATCAGCAGCTACCGCTCGCCGCGACGACGCAAAAGTATTCCTCCGAGAGTTTACTCGAGAGTTAGTCCGAGAGATCAATCCCAGCACCAAGCTTGTTTCGCTTACCCTTGGTCTTTTACTGGTCGCCGGTGTTCTCTACATCGGCTTTGCGATGTACAAGCAGGTCCAGGGCAGCCGCCGTCTTATTGATGAGCAGCGTACGCAGCTCACGCAGATGCGCGACCAGGTGGTCAAGACGAACGAACAGTTTGCTGACCTGGTCCGGTCCAACGAGCAGATTCGCGACAGTCTTTCTCTCGCTGTTAAGTTGCGAAGCGAATACGGTCGAGGCGTTTGCTTGATAGCCGGATCATTCTATTTTGTCGAGGGCGGCACGGGACGACCATTACGATTTCCGGAACAGAGCACTGACGGAGGTGGTGGAGCTCAAAGCAATACTGATCCAGAGTCGCTGACTCCTGAGGGTCACGCACCAATCGCCGAGTACGAATTTGCCGGAACAGGCTTTTATGTGGGAAACGGTTTTGTGCTTACAAACAGGCATATCGTTCAACCATGGATTGCTGACGATCGAGCGCAAAGTGTCGGCAGCAACTTTCACGCACAACCGCGACTGAAGAAACTGATTGCATATTTTCCCGATTACACACAGCAGATCCCGCTGAAGTTTATTGCGGCGGCCCAGAAGGATGACCTGGCAGTTTGCTCGCTCGATATCGCGGAGATTCCCGAGAGCATTCCTCTTTTGCCTTTGGAAACTGAACCCGACGCGGTAGCAGTAGGCAAGACCGTGGTCATGATGGGGTATCCATCTGGTCCAGATCGACTCCTGGCCTTACTTGACGAGACTGAGTCGCGCAGTATTCAGCAGCGATTCGGATCTCCAATTGCAATCCTCGGATATCTGGCCGAAACGAAACGCGTTCAACCTTTAACGACACAGGGTAATATTACGGACCTGGACGTGCGCAGAATTGTCTACGACGCACGGACCGCTGAGGGCGGCTCCGGTGCGCCACTATTTGGACCATCTGGGCGAGTAATCGGTGTTAATTTCGCAGTTTTCACCGAAAATCAGGCTTCAAACTTCGCCGTTCCAATTCGCTACGGAGTTACGCTTCTGGAGCGAGCAGGGTGGCAACCGCCGCCTGTAAAAGATGGCAAAGACGTCGATACGACGAGTCAGCCCGCCAATCATCCCACGAGTCCCAAATAAAAAACCAGTAACTTTTACCAGTGTCATGATAACGAAACTTCATGTACAAACGTCCAGTACTGCGTAAGGCGAACCGATCACTGATATCGAGGCATCAGACCTCCGTTTGTTACACGTGAGAAGCTGTCATAAGCGAAACAGAAATTTGAAAATACATGGTCCAGACTAAGGTATATTTAGGAGAGGCATTGCAGGGCACGCTACTTGCTCCGTGAATGCTATCTGTCGATAAGGTGGCCGCGTTGGCAGGAAAGAGCGCAGGAAATATTTTCCACCTGACAAAATTTGTTGCGTACAACTGACGAAACTAGTATGACGTCCCCACGCCATCTGTTAAGTACCCTGGCAATAGTTATCGCCCTCCTGATCTCGCCCGTTCGTCTCATTGCCCAATCGAATGGTGCGGAGTCGTCTCAGAGTGACCTATCCCAGATATTGCGCCTGGAGCGAATTGAAATCCCCAACGGCGCTGAGCTCATTACTATCCATGCCAAACTCGAAGGTTTGGACCAACCGACCAACGACAAGTGGGTTCCCCTCGTGTCGATACTTCGAGACAACCTCGGCGATAGTAATTACGAAAATGATCGTCTCAGGTATGTTTGGCCGTTAACCTATACCCGGCCCACCTTCAAACAACGCCTTGCAGCTGCGGTTCCCTTCTTCTATACCCGCGTTGGAAATAAGGAAGAAGTGTCCAACAAGCCTCCGCCCCCGGCGATGGATCTGGCTGCACCTGAGAATCAGGTTTGGGACAAAATATTTTGGACTGCACTGCAAAATATATTGCTGGACCCGTATGGGACGCCGATCAAAGCTTCAACAAGTACATATCGACGAAACGTCAACGATTACCGCAGGGCCCATATCGTTCGTGCTCTGTCGGTGTTGACCTTGTACCAGGCGGTCAAAGGCGAGTCTGCTTTTTCAGAGGCTGAAATGGCTGAGATGCAAGCTCGTCTACTGCTTAGCGACAAAACATTTGGAGGCCTTGTTGATGATTCAAATCTGCAACGTTACTACACAAAAAAGGTTGCGGAAGTGCGAGATGAACGAGGTCACAACTGGGAGCTACTACGCCAACGAGCTGAAGCTGAATCACTCTTCTTCGAGCCGTTATTAATGCCCGACGGAAGTGCGACGCACGCGATCTTGTGGGTTGCTAAGGCGGACCTCGAAAAACGTCAAGGCTCAATCTACAACGGTCGTTTCTTGAACATCGCAACCCCCTGGACAGATAAGCGACTTCTGAATTGGAAAGGATATGTTGAGACCCGTTACTTCGATTCAGAACATATCCCTGTTGAGCCGGACACTCCGGGGGCCGAAGCAGTGGAGATGATTCCTCTCGGTCTCTATGGTCTCGATAATCCAAAGATTCCGATGTTGCTCGTCGATTTTCGCGATAGCTTCAACCCGAAAAAGCGAGAAATGTCGCGGCGTGTGCTTAACGACGTCACGCGAAACATCCTGTCGCTGTCTAAGTTTGGAAATTTACCTTACTTTCTCGGCAGGACCGTATTCGACTTTGTCACCGGACGACGAGGAATCGATATTAATCAGCCTTCCAGGCTACAGACTTATTCTCAGCTTAAATTACTACTTGCGTTGAATAATTCGATGGATCCGGATCTTCGACAGGAAGTTAATAGCCGGATTGAACACGTCTCGCTCAATCCTTTCGAAAACGATCTGGAAGCTGAAGCCAAAGTTGCGCAAGGTCAATATGCTGCTCTGATGGCCTTCGCGAAAGATCCCGAAGGACTTGCCGCCAAGGTGGACCGCGATCGCCGGGCCGAGATGACCGCGCTGGACCACGGTCGAAATGCCCAGGTCGCTTTCAATGTTCTGCATGTGCTCACTTTTGGCAGGTATGTCCATCGCGAAGAATCGTCCCCGGAACTCGAAGCGAGACTGAATATCTCGCGCCGGCTCGACTACCACTCTAAATTCCTGGCCCAGATTGCCAAGTCGACCGTCGACATCGATGTGTCATGGAATTTAGCCGATGTCCGGCGTTCCCTGGCCTTTATTTCAGAACATGGATCTGAAGCGGGAAGCACAGCTGTGATGGCTGCCGCTAAGATCTTTTCACGCACAAACGATGCGGAAGTAAGACGAGCCTGCCTCAATAGCTTATCCAGAATTAGTAACCCAAAAGCCCGCAATCAACTTCTGCGTATCTCTCAAAATTCTTCCCTCGACCAATCTTGGCGTGACCTGGCAGCTCAGTACCTGGCGCAGGTCACTGAGCCGGCCCCCCCGATCTCAGTCACGGCCTCGGACCTTTCCCACAAATCCGGCCAGCCGAGATGATGGGCCGTATTCAACTCAGTTATCACGATGGAACCCGGAAGAGGCTGGGACTCGCCGTTTGCCTGTTGCTACTCTTTTACGCGGAAACGTCAGCGCAAACTAAACGGCTTGTAGTCATCAAATGCGATGGGCTCCCCTTCGATCTTGTTGATCGACTTGTAAAATCGCGGGATCCAGTGTCCGGTAAAAGCCAACTGCCCTGGATCGATCACATTTTCTATCAACAAGGAACACGGCTATCGAGCTTCTACGTGAGAGGAATGAGTCTCTCCGCACCTTCCTGGTCACTTCTTGAAACGGGTCAGCACCTGCAGATCAAAGGTAATGTCGAATTCGATCGCTATACGCTCCACTCTTACGACTACTTAAACTTCTTTCCTCTCTACGTCGCGGGCACGGTGGGCACACGTATCGATATGCCAGCGGTCGAGGTACTCGATTCGCTTGGTCTACCGTTGATGACCGATGCTTATGCTCATGATGAGCGTTACATGACATTCTCGCTCTTTTTACGCGGGCCACGATATTCAACGCTGCAGGAGAGTTTGCAAAATCGGTTTATGAAGTCGCCGAAGGAGTTGTTTGACGAATGGACCATGGGTTTCGAGATTCGCGATGCCTTGACGGATCAACTCAAGCGGGAAATGCTGCAGAAACTCAATAATCCAAAACTAAAATACCTGGATCTCTTTCTTGCTGACTTTGATCACGTAGCGCACCACAATAATGACCGCGAGTCTCAGGTCGCGGTGCTAAAACATATGGACGCAGTAATCGGCGAGGTGTGGACCGCAATTCAGAAGACTCCGCTAGCAGATGAAACCGCCCTAATCGTAGTCTCTGATCATGGCTTCAACTCGGATCCTAAGATTTACAGCCAGGGATACAACCTCGTGAAACTCCTCGGCAGTCGCGCCGGAGGAGGCCATCATGTAATCACCAAGCGGCGTTTAATGCTCGACTATGCTATCAAGGGTGTCAATCCGCTCGTGCCTCTGATTACGACTACAACCAGAGACTCTTATTACCTGCAGGGACAGAGCTCGGACTATCCGACAGCAATGTTGGATTTCGACGGTAACGAGCGCGCTTCAATACATCTTCGTGATAGCGATCTCAATATCCTTCATCTTTTGCTCCAACAGCTGCAGCGAACGGATCTCTCAGTCACAACCCGGCAAGCCGTCATCAAGTCGTTTATGAGCGTGCTCGATCGCAGACGTCCGGGATGGCAGGCTACATTGAACCAGTTAAGCGAAGAGCTGGGAGCGTTGCGACGAAGAATCGAAGAGCAGCGTAAATTGGTCCAGGCCCAGCCAAAGAAATTTACAAAAGAAGAACAGCAGATAGGCCTGGACGATGCTGCTAAGCGCGTTTTTGTCCAGTACGATCGTTGGTTGCGTCAAGAGAAGGAGTATTCAAGTTATGCTGGCACTCTTCAAAACCTTTTGAACCTTACACCTGCCACTCTGAGTTCGTCGAAATTGCGGATCTGGGATTTCATAGCGCGCGATTCGATGGGCGATCGAAATTCAATAAATGAGCTGCAGAATTACGTTGTCGGTTTGAGTCCCGAAGGATTGGTCGTTGGGACCGACGGTCAACTCGACATGGATAAGTCGTTTGTAAGGATCGATTATCTAAAACTGCTGCAAAGTGCCGCGGTGAGGAATAATGTTCAGCCGGGAATCAATAATCGCCCAATAGACATGATCGCCATGGGTATTTCCGGCGCGGCGATTATTCCGGTCATTGACGATTCACGAATCTCTGAAGATGTCGTCTGGGTCTCAGGTAGCTCAGATAAACAAGCACTCATCCTGGCTCGAACCGATGAGAACGGTCAGTTGAGTCTCCGCTATCAACCAATTAGGAATCTTACGGAAGATAAAGATGGCAGAATTCATTTCGAGTTGATCGACTGGCAGCCAGGCTTGCCGCTTCACATATTCGAAGATCCAAATCTTAACCTACCTGAAGGTGCGGATAGGTTGACCTGGTTGAGACAATGGCATACGGACCTCGAGTGGTTGCATGCGTTACATCGCACTCTTTATTCAAACGGACTGGTTGGCCTAAACGAAGAGTTAACACGCCATCCGATTGGACGGTTATCTCTTGACGAAAATGGGTTATCCGCCGATGAGATGTTGATGCGCCGCCTCGCACATCGTCAGCGAGACCTTGTTGTGGCGGATTTACTGGTAATTGCTAACAATCATTGGAATTTCGACGTCAGGGGTTTTAATCCAGGTGGCAATCATGGGTCATTCTTTCGCATTTCGACACACTCCATCCTGATGGCCGCTGGGGGCGCAAAAACTCAAATACCGCGGGAGCTCGAAGTCACAGAGCCGTATGACAGTTTGAGCTTTGTGCCGACGCTGTTGGCATTAAGTGGAGATTTACGCGATGATAGGATCCCAGTTCCGGTACTTTGGAATAAAGGTTTCAGGCGCTTTCCTGGTCGCTTGATCAGGGAGCTGTTACCGGCTAATCAGGACAAATCAACTATTGTTACTGGAGCAAGCGGATCGCCTTGATTGAATCTCGAGAAGAGTTAACTGAGAACTGGCCTACCGACGAGGGCGAAGAGCTCTCTGAAGAAACAGCAGCAGCAGCGACAACTCGCAACTCACGCCGTTCTTTCGTCTGGTTACAGACACTCGCATTCCTCTTAGGCCTCGGATTATTGGTTTACGTAATTCGCCGGGTCGGAATTCAACCACTATTTGACGCCCTTTTGAGGATCGGGTTCGGGTTCTTCGTCATTCTCGGATTAAGTGGTCTGCGACACGTGTTACGCACCATTTCAATGCGAGCTGCCGTTCCGCCTGAGCACCGGCAAATAACCTTCCGCCAGGCTTTCGCTGCCCGCCTCGGCGGAGAGGCAATTAGTTTTCTGACGTTCACCGGTCCACTCCTCGGAGAAGCCACCAAAGTAGCCCTCTTGCGGAAACGAGTGCCGCTTACTTATGGAGTTCCGGCGCTTGTCGTCGACAATCTGATTTACAACCTATCTGTCGTCTTTTTCGTGCTCAGCGGCGCCTGCGTAATGCTGCTCCAGTATCCGCTGCCCACGCCGGTCTATCTGGTATTGCTGGCGATCGCCATGGTCGCCGCACTCGGGATTCTAACTGCGATCTTTGCAGCCAAACGCCGAGTCATGCTACTGACCTGGCTCATCGATCGGATGGCCCAGTTAAGATTGAGCCCGAAGGTCATCCTCAAGCGGCGTCAGCACATTTATCACCTGGAGTCGAAGGTCTATGATTTTTACAAACATCATCCGGGTGCCTTCTTTGGAATGGTTGCGTGCAATCTTTTGGCCCATGCCACGAGTGTTGCCGAGGTTTATCTTGCTCTACACTTTCTCGGTTTCCAGCCGCACGTTTCACAGGCATATATCATTGAATCGTTGACCAAGGTAATAAACTTCGCTTTCGCCTTTGTGCCGGGAACAATCGGCGTTTACGAAGGTGGCACCGAGGTGATTCTTCAGAAAGGGTTAGGCTTTACCCCTGCTGCTGGCCTCGCGCTTGCGCTGGTACGAAAGGCAGCAATCGTTTGTTGGACTTCAGCCGGATTATTGGTATTAACTTCACGGACGCTGCCAAATGCATGGCGTCGAATACTGGATCGTAGCCCACGTTTACAACGACTTATGGACAGCCTCGTATTTTCCAATATTGCTCATCGACCAGCTCGAACTGCCGTCAGTATCCTCGGCACCGGGCTTGGCGTTCTACTAATCGTTTTTACCGTCGGACTGGCGCACGGAGTTTTACACGAACGCGGGCGGCGTGAATCGAGCATCGGTGCGGAAATAATGATTCGCGCTTCCGGCTCGATCAGCCTGGGCGGATCATCCCCGTTTCGTTTGCCCGTGAGTCATGCCGCCGAGTTAGCTAAGGTTGACGGAGTAAGAGCGGCCACACCAATCGGCCAGGCTCTGGATCGCAGTGACTCAGGTTTCGGTTCAAGACTGATCGACGGGATCGAATTCAATGAGTACGCCAGCCTTGCTGGTTTGAGTATGCGTGAAGGTCGAGCCTTAATATCGGGTGATGAGGCTATCGTCGATCCTGAATGGAAGGAACGGCGTAAGGCGCAGATCGGCGACAAAGTGAAACTGTTTGAACGAGAATTTACGATTGTCGGAGTCTACGAACCGCCGGGTGGCGGCAGAATAAAAATCCCGCTGAAGACTCTTCAGGACCAGGAAGGTGCTGATGGTCGCGCATCTGCAATCCTCGTAGCATGTACGGATCCCGCAAAACAAGATGAGGTGGCGGCGCGAATCTTGAACCAGTTTCCAAATGACCAGTTGATATTTACGAGAGACCTACCTGATCTCTATGCTGGTGGTGTTCCGGCCCTGAATGTATTCATCAAGGTCGTCGTTGGCGTGGCAGCGGCAATCAGTATGTTGGTGATCCTGCTGGCGATGTATACCACCGTTACGGAGCGGACCAGGCAAATTGGAATCTTGAAGTCTTTGGGTATGTCGAAATCCTCCATTGCCTGGGTGATTGAACAGGAAGCAATTATAGTGAGCGTTCTCGGAGTCGCGGCTGGTGTGTTGTTAACAATGCTGGCCCGATTTGCGGTGATGCGGGTTACGAGTCTAACAATTGAGATTGAGCCACGTTGGGTTCTCATCGCACTTGCAGTGGGCTTGGTCGGTGGAACAATAGGCGCGTTGTACCCGGCACTCCGAGCCGCACGTCAGGATCCTGTCGAAGCACTAAGTTATGAGTAGTGAGCTATGAAGAATAATGTGACTAAGACAGCAACGCTCAAGGATCATTTTGTAGCGCGTTCGCCGGAGGTCAAGGCCACGTACGAAGCTATCCTGCAGGCAGTTCGGAAGCTTGGTCCAGTCGAAGAGCAAGTGAAAAAGACTTCGATACACTTGGTGCGCCGGTCCGCGTTTGCCGGGATCATGACCCGTAGTGCTTACCTTATTTTGACGGTCAAGGCTGACTCTAATATCGAGAGTGCTCGGATCCATCGTCGCGAACAAGCGTCTGCGCATCGCTGGCATCTCGAAATCAAATTGGAATCACCCTCAACGGTTGATCGCGAATTGACTGGCTGGCTGAAGAAAGCTTACGAGCTTTCGGCCTGACAGGCATTTGCGGACGCTACTTTTCCTGAAACTTGGAACTTCGCGAGCCTGCCCGGCGTTTGTCGAAGTGACACGGTAGAAACCAGGCGAACTTAACCATCTCCCAATCGCTATGTACTGTCCTCAATGTGGAACCGAATCTCCAGCGACTCTGCAGTATTGTCGTGTCTGCGGCTCTAATCTAAAAGTAATTGGTAAGGCAGTGGCGTTAAGCGAGGCCGTATTGCGCAGCGACCGCGGACCTCTCCCGAAGATCAAAGAGATGGTGAAGAGTCTTAAGGTGGAGCATGTTACCGAGGAGGTATCAAAGGCGCTTGAGAAGATGAATCACGAGATTGCCGAGATGTCTCCGCCGCCAAAAACGTCAAGACCATTTATAGAATTCAGGAAGAAGAAGACACCCGAAGAACGACGTGAAGCTAATATTACGAAAGGTGTTGTTTCACTGTTTTCAGGTGTGGGTTTGATGATTTTTCTCTATTACCTGTCCGCGGCGATGGTCTTGAAGCTGCCACCCGATGTTATCGCAAAGGTGCCATTCGAGATTGAACCTGTGATGAGGATAATCTGGTTGTTTGGACTGTTGCCAACGCTCTCAGGAGTGGGCCACATAATCGCTGGTCTACTTATTCGCCCGCACCGGCATAAACAACTTGAAGCCTCTGATATACCTAATCACCGTATAACCCCAGGTGCGATGTCGAGTAATTCCCCTGCGAGTGTCACTGAAAACACCACGAATCTTCTTGAACCCGACTCAATCCGCATGAACTGATCTGCGACCAGTCATCAGGCAGAGCGGCGCAGTCGCTTGATTGCGTCGCTGCGCCTCCGCAGTAATTCATCACAGAGGCGCAGCACGCAACTATTTAGTTCTTCGGTCGAAGTCTGATTGCGTAGTCGGGCCAGCAATCAGCTTCATTGAAGTCCTCAAACGAGCTCACATTGAACTTCAGCTCATCATCAAAACCAAACGGACTAGTTGGCGTGGTCGGCGCGGGTGGTGAGAATTTCGGATCGAGCGCTTTCGCAATCTGATCCTTCGCGTCCGCCAGATGCGCCCGCGTCTGTCTGTCTGTAGCGCGAGCCTGCGCCGTTGTGATCGCGCTATTCAAATCGCGCAATTCAGCCCGGATCAGTGCCCGATAGTCGTCTGTGACAGGTGGCCTGCCATTCAATTTTGCAGACAGCAAATCAAGATACGAATTCTGGAGATTTCGCCGGTACACATCAATTCTTACCGGGCCTGCATCCAGTTCGCTCCAGATTCCCTTGCGCACATCAAACAGAAAGTCCGCAGGTTTATAAGAGGCAACACCATCAAGTGCCTCCTGTTCTACCAGCCGATCGAAGCGGGTGTTATTCAGCAAGGAGTTCAAAACACGTTCCTGGGCCGCATTGACTCGGGCCAATGCACCAACAACCTCGATACGACGAAGTATCTCCGGTCGTACCGCCCAGCTTGGAGTCGCGAACGCATTCTCGTTAAGAAAGCGCACCGCCGCAGCCTGCCGTTCTTTCGGTACAATCGTAAACCGCACCCCCTCCTGGCCTGCATGTTTTTGCTGTGAATTGAATCCACCAACCAGACCAGCCACGTGATTAAGTTCAGTGGCCCACTGGCCCAACATGCGACCATACAACTCTTCGAGATCGTCGTACGGCTCACCCGGATGTGACGTTGCCGGCAACAGCATATCCGCGACTCGTTTCAGGTTCTTGATACCCAGGCCGGTTGCCACAATTGCATCGGCGTCGCCAACTGCTTCTGTGTTTTCACCCGGATCTGAGCCGCGCGAATCGGCGGTCGAGAAGCGCAGGTACGGCTTCGTATCCTGTTCACGGGCCCACTCGTCAAGTGTCTTCTTTTCTTCCTCGGCCGTCCTTGCTCCGGGGATGGGTTTGTAACCCCACATAGTGGCCCATTTATCGTACGGTCCAATCTTCGGAATCAAATCTTCGAGCGGAATGTTGTCTTCTGGCTGGGCCACATAATTAAAGCGTGAATAATCCATCAAAGTGGGTGTGTGACCCATTGTCTTCAACCACTGCGGATCGCGGACTTTCTCAACTGGATAGAGCGCGCTCGCCTTCATGTTGTGCTGAAAGCCAAGGGTGTGCCCAACTTCATGTGCGACCACATACTCCACCAACCTCCCCATTAAGTCATCCGGCAACGGAAGCTTCTTAGCGCGCGCATCAAGTGGTCCAACCTGGAGGAAATACCAATCGCGCTGAAGATTCATGACATTGTGATAGTACTGAATGTCTGACTCCAAAATTTCACCCGTACGCGGGTCCGACACATGTGGGCCTGAGGCATTTTCAATTGTCGATGGCAGGTAACGGATGCACGAATACCTCGCATCTTCAGGATCCCAGTTGGGATCTTCAGCTTTTGAAGGCGCTTCCCTGGCAATGATGGCATTCTTAAATCCTGCGGCTTCAAAGGCCGGCTGCCAATCCTCAATTCCCTTCTTAATCCACGAAACCCACTTCGTCGGAGTTGCCGGGTCGACGTAATAGACGATCGGCTTGATGGGCTCGGAGATTTCAGCATTCGGGTCTTTTTTCTCCAGGCGCCAACGCGTGATATACGTGCGTTGTGGAGCGCGTTGTTCATCGATACCGTAGTCGGTTTGACGAATAGTGAAATATCCGACACGCTCGTCAAAGATTCGCGGCATCATCGGCTTCTCAGGAAGCTTCACCATGCTGTAATGCATCACCACTGTCGCGTTAGTTCCCGCTCTCATTCCCTGCGCAAATGGATTAGGCACCGGTGCTGGTCCACCTCCGCCGCCCACCGGGGTCGCTTCAGGAGGCGAAGTGTAAGTTTGCGAAACCTCGACTTCGATATTGTTTGGGAACGACTTTGTTTTTTCGATGAAGGAGCGAGTAGCATCGAATCCTCGAGCTCTAAGGCGAGTCCGAGCGCTGAATTCCGTTACTTCGGTAGTAAACAACTTGCTGACATCGATCACCGCTGAGTCGTCTTTACCCAGCGCTTCAATATTAAAGGCCATTATGATGGTGTCGTTGTTCGCTGCCTGGACTGCCCGTGACACTGGAAGTCTCGGATCAGCCACCACCTCGTAAGAAACGTTTCTAAGCAGGATGCGATTTCCTTTCCGCTCCCACTTCACAACTCGATTGCCGGCAGCCTGACCCCCATAACCGACGCCGAGTGTCGTCTTCGCGATCTGGCTTACCCAAAGAAATTCTTTACCCAGTTCAGTCTTGGGAATTTCGTAATAGACTTTTTCCTTAACCGTATGAATGTTGAAAATACCTTCATCCGACTTGGCATCCTTTGTGATGACCTTGTCGAAAGGTTTGATTTCAGGCTGTTGCTCCGGACGACCTGGACGTTCCTGGCCGCCAGCACCGGCCGGAGGACTTTGCGGAGGATCTTGCGGAGCGCTTGTGGCCCTTGAACGAGGAGCAAAAACAAAAAATGCAATGGTTAACGAGAGAACAAAGATCGAGACAGGGAGAAACCGGAATCGCATTCGCACGCGTGTACTCCTTTGATTGGCAATTGAATTGTCGAAGTGCAGGCTCGCAACGCACCACTACTGACGCTAAGGAATGTAGTCCTGGTTATAAAGCTGAGTTCGAAACTCGGCGCGGCGCAAACCCAAATTGAACTGGCAGGAAAGATTAAATGCTACAAGGGTTTAGAGTCAAATATTGGAAGGGCGGAGACTTTGAACTACTTGAACCCTGACCCAAGGCAGACATTTCAAGTTTGTGGCGGCTAGCGTGCGCGTCTTACATTTCATTAACGAGCCGCGCCATTGCGAACAGGGGTGTTTCCTGGCGGTGAATGCCTTTCAACAGGTCTCGGCCCTTGTAGGGAGTTACGGTCCGCCAGTAACGGCAGCGGATCTATTGGGCCAGACGTTGTGTAAATACCAAAATGGAGATGGGGTGGCGTGCCCTGGGCGTTTCCGGTTGTCCCTACGTAACCCAGCACCGTCTGGGTTGTGACGAAATCGCCTTCAGTAAGATTCTGCGCATAAGCATCGAGATGAGCGTAGTAATACACTCGACCTCCGGCACCTATTACTGAAACAGTCTGACCGCCAAGGTTGTTCTCTCCAATCTTGTACACCAGTCCCCTTGTCGCGGAGAGTATGGGAGTGCCTTTCGGGGCGAAGATGTCTTGTCCTTCGTGAAGCCTGTCAGTTCCGCGTGCCGCGTGCCAGGTGTTGGCAATCTGACTTCGTGAGACCTGGGCCAATGGCATCGAGATCTTGGTCTCGGGAGTCTGCGTATAAAGCTTCACAACTCGTGCGTAAAAGGTCACACCTTTAGCGATTGATTCCCCCGCGCCGGTGCCGATGATCAACAGAACCACGAGGACGAAAATTGATAAACCTGTCAGCTTTTTGATCATTTCAACACTTAGGATGCCTCGACCTAATGCTCGGTTCGTTCCGCTATGTTTTCAGCACTGACCAGGACCAATAGCTTAAAAACGCAACACGCGCATTCGGAGTTCCTGCAAAGTGGGGCCCGCACGGGTGAACGCCGCACTACCCGCATCAACCGAGGCTTTCTCATCCCAAGTCATTGCGTTATTATCTGGTCGCCAAATCAAATAAACCCAGCTGGTGTTTGATGGAAACTGATCCTAATAGTGTCGAAAGTTTCCTCCAGGACTTTCGCGAAACCATTCTCTCCGCGACCGAACATCTACGAGCGCTTGAGGCGAGGACAACTTCTTCGTCACATCCTGCTGAGCAATGGACCGCTAAAGAAATCCTCGGACATCTGATTGATTCTGCCGCGAATAATCATCAGCGTTTCATCAGGGCTCAGTCAATGGAAGAACTGGTCTTTCCGGGATACGAGCAGAACTCCTGGGTCGAATTACAAAACTACAATGACGCGTCGTGGTTGGACCTCATTCAACTCTGGTCTCTCTATAACTTGCATCTCATACACGTCGTCACACAGATTCCTGAAAAAGTTCTAACCAAGCCTCGCAAAATTCATAACCTTGATCAAATAGCCTGGAAAACTGTCGATAGTAATCAGCCTGTAACGCTTCTCTATTTCGTACGCGACTATCTGGGCCACCTCAAACATCACTTGAATCAAATCTACGACCGAACGGACTCGTCCGGCTGCTAAGGAGGATCATATGGACTTAACTTTCGAACAACTTCGACACAAGACTCTTGCGGACCTTCGTGAAATAGCCAAAGGCGTGGACCACGAAGCGGTCAAGGGCTACACCCAGCTCAACAAAGAACATCTCCTGGTCGCGTTATCGAAAGCACTTGGAATAAAACATGAGCATCACGATGTCGTAGGCGTGGATAAAGCATCGATTAAAGCCAGGATTCGTGAACTCAAAGCCAAGCGTACCGAAGCTATCGACGCTCATGATCGGAACACGCTAAAGACAATTCGACGGTCCATTCATCGTCTTAAACGGCAGATTCATAAAGCTACCGTTTAGAACGTTCTGAATTTATCGCTTTTCGGAACTCGCGTTCAGTGGCTCGAAGCGTAAATTTGTCTCTTAAATTGTCGTAGCGTTGGCCCAATAACAAGTCGGTGACTACCAGATGCTCCCGGGCAGCCAGCATTGACTTTCGGGCTAAACTATCTTAGAAAGCGCTCAGTAACAAACCTTTCCTTCTATCAAAAGAAAAGCGAGGTAGCTCATGAAGAAGGCTATCAACCTAACAGTCAATGGTGTCTCGCGCTCAGATGAGGTCGAACCAAGAATGCTTATGGTGCATTACCTGCGCGACATCCTGTCATTGACGGGAACGCACGTGGGATGTGAGACATCTCTGTGTGGAGCATGCACGGTCCTCGTCGATGGTAAAGCCGTGAAGTCTTGCACGATGTTCGCCGTTCAAGCGGAAGGTGTGTCAGTCACCACGATCGAGGGGATCGCAACGAATGGTGAACTGCATCCGGTTCAGGAAGGTTTCTGGGAAAAGCACGGTTTGCAATGCGGGTATTGCACCCCCGGGATGATAATTGCCGCCGCCCAGTTACTGGATCGGAATCAGTCGCCTTCGCGTGAGGATATTTGTCACGGACTCGAAGGCAATCTCTGTCGCTGCACCGGATATGAGCACATAATCGAGGCAGTTGAATATGCCGCTGCTAAGGGCGCAGGCTCGTCAAAATAGAACTGATCACTAAGGAGTTCACATGAATAACAAATATGTGGGCAAGCCTATAAAACGAACGGAAGATCCTCGACTGATCAAAGGCCTGGCCCACTACGTCGACGATATCCGATTGCCAGACACACTTCACGTCGCTTTTGTGAGGTCCGTATACGCTCACGCAAAAATCAAGAGCATTGATATCAGCGCGGCACTTGCCTCGCCGGGCGTCGTGGCTATCTACCTGGGAAAAGATGTTGAGAAGGTCGGACCTGTTCCCTGCGCCAGTGCGCTGCCTGAATTAAAGGTGCCTGATCATCGTGTGTTAGCCGGGGACAAGGTCTATTTCGTCGGCCATCCAATCGCAGCCATTGTCGCGACCGATCGGTACACCGCTCGCGATGCCGTGGACCTTGTGATGGTCGATTATGAAGATCTTCCAGTGGTCGTAGACGTCGAAGCGGCGGCTCAGGGTGGGCCAGTTATTCATGAGAAGTTTCCCGACAACGTTGCTTACAAACTGACGTCAGGTGAAGGCGACATTGAAGCGGCTATGTCTTCAGCCGATCACGTTGTCAAGCAACGCATCTTACACAACAGGCTCGCGCCGATCGCGATGGAACCACGTGGTGTTTTAGCTCGCTACCTGCCTGGAGAAGAAGAGCTGACGGTCTGGTCATCAACACAGATTCCGCACCTCCTTCGGACGCAGCTAGCGATCATGATTGGAATTCCGGAAAACAAGCTGCGGGTCATTACTCCTGAAGTCGGTGGCGGCTTTGGTTCGAAGTTAAACGTCTATGGCGAAGAGGCTTTGATCGGTTGGATCTCAGTTCAGTTGGGCAAGCCGATCAAGTGGATCGAGACCCGCCGTGAAAATATGCAAGCAACCATTCACGGTCGTGGGCAAGTGGGAGATATCGAGATCGCTTTCAAAAACGACGGCACTCTCACTGGTTTGCGTTACAGTGTTTTCGCTGACCTCGGCGCTTATCACCAACTTCTTACTCCGGCAATTCCCACTTTGACCGGATTGATGCTTTCCGGCGCATACAAAATTCCAGCCATCCAAATGAACATTACCGCTTGTTTTACTAACAAGATGGCAACGGATGCCTACCGCGGCGCTGGACGTCCGGAAGCAACTTACGTAGTAGAGCGGGCACTCGATCTTGTAGCTGCGGAATTAAAAATGGATCCCGCAGAAGTACGACGAAAAAACTTTCCCGGCGCTAACGAATTCCCTTTCCATACCGCAACCGGTCTGGATTACGACAGTGGGGATTATGAAGCCGCACTCGATAAGGCCCAACAGTTAGCGGGTTATGCTGGTCTTCGTCAGCAACAGCAAAAGGCCCGCGCAGAGGGAAAACTGATTGGTATCGGAATTTCCACCTACGTAGAGATTTGCGCACTTGGACCATCTCAGGCGATGCCTGCCGGAGGTTGGGAAAGCGCAACCGTACGTATCGAACCGACCGGCAAAGTGACGGTGTTGACGGGCGCTTCACCCCACGGCCAGGGTCAGGAAACATCCTTCGCTCAAATTGCTGCTGATGAACTTGGCGTTGATCTCAACGACATCACGGTCATTCATGGTGACACCGGAGTGGTCCAGTACGGCATCGGCACATTCGGCAGCCGTGCTACTGCAGTTGGCGGGACTGCGGTTTACGTCGCAATCCAAAAATTGAAAGAAAAGGCGCACAAGATAGCAGCCCACATGCTGAAGTGCGATGCCTCGAGGTTGTCGTTCGAAGGCGGTAAATACTCGCAGGAGGCTGCAGCAGCGGCCACGGCTACGGGAATTTCAGAACCCGTCGTACCTGTGGGCGAAGCGCCGGCGGCCGCCCTTCCTGAGCCGCATACAGAGGGTAAATCCAGCCTCACAATTCAGGATATTGCGCTTGCGGCCCACCTTGCCAAGGAGTTGCCGCCCGATACTGAACCAGGTTTGTCGGCGACGTACTTCTTCGAGCCTAAGAATTTTACCTTTCCGTTTGGCACGCACATAGCCGTGGTTGAAATTGACCGTGAAACCGGAGACATCAAATTCCTAAACTACATAGCAGTGGATGATTGCGGCAAAGTCATCAACCCGTTGCTGGTCGAAGGACAAGTTCAAGGTGGCATCGTTCAATCGATTGGACAGGCAATGTATGAAGAAGTCGTCTATGACGAGCAGGGCCAACTAATTACCGGAACGTTGATGGACTACGCGGTGCCCCGTGCTTCACACATTCCACCATTCAAGCTTGACAGGACCGAAACTCCATCGCCTGTTAATCCGCTCGGTGTTAAGGGAGTAGGCGAGGCAGGAACAATCGGTGCCACGCCGGCAATTGTAGGCGCCATTGTTGATGCACTTGCACCATTCGGAGTTAAGCATCTTGATATGCCTATCAAACCGGAAGCCGTCTGGAAAATAATCAACGGCCATTGATTCTCTGAGGAGTCGCACAAATGATACCAGCTGCTTTTGATTACAACGCACCAACAACTCTCGACGAGGCTTTATCGCTCCTGTCTGCGAATCCTGATGGCGCAAAGGTCTTGGCGGGCGGCCATAGTTTGATTCCCGCGATGAAATTGCGATTGGCCCAGCCGGAACTCTTGATCGACATCACCCGCATCAAGAATCTCTCCTATATTCGGGAGGAGAACGGCCAAATATTGATTGGCGCAACGACAACTCACTACGAGTTGGAATCGTCAGCTCTTCTCAAGAACATTTGTCCTCTAATTCCCGCCTGTGCGCTGTCGATTGGTGACGTCCAGGTCAGGAACAAGGGAACAATTGGAGGGAGCCTGGCCCATTCGGATCCAGCCGGTGATTGGCCCGCCACCGCCTTAGCATTAAATGCCGAACTTATACTTATCGGTCCAGCCGGAGAGCGCATTGTGAAAGCGGACGACTTCTTTGTTGACTTACTGACTACTGCATTAGAACCTGGCGAGATTTTGCGCGAGATTCGCATTAAGAAACCAACAGGACGGTTTGGCCAGGCGTATCAGAAGGTTCCACATCCGGCTTCCGGATTTGCGGTAGTAGGAATTGCCGTAAATCTGGTTCTCGATGCGAATGGAAAATGCGAGAGCGCCAGTATTGGCGTCACTGGAGTTGGCAGCAAGGCTTTTCGTCCGAACGCTACCGAAGCGGCTATCATCGGAACTAGTGTAGATGAACAATCGATCAGCTCTGCGGCTTCTCATGTTTGTGACGGCGTAGATGCCAATAGCGATCTATATGCTTCATCAGAGTACCGCTGCCATCTCGCGCAAGTTCATACTCGTCGAGCCATCGCAGCAGCCAGGGCCAACGCCAGGTAAATGAAGCTTGAGGGTTCACATCAACTGGCCGCCTCGCGCAAACGTGTCTACGAATCTCTAACTAATCCCGAGGTTTTGAAGCGTTGCATTCCAGGCTGTGAGAAGCTGGAAAAGACTGGCGACAACACATACGCCGCAGTGCTGCGGACGGGCGTGGGATCTATCAAGGGTGTCTTCAATGGAACTGTGCGCCTGGAAGATCTACGCGAGCCCGAGCACTTTCGGATGGTGGTTGATGGTAAAGGCGCGCCGGGATTTTTAAAGGGTTCGGGTGATCTAGATCTGGTTGAAGACGGCGAAGAAACAAAAGTTAATTACACCGGCGATATTCAGGTTGGCGGGACGATTGCAGGAGTGGGCCAACGAATGATCCAGGGCACGGTGAAGATGATGGCGACTCAATTCTTCACCGCACTTGCTGCAGAGGCTCAAACCGAGGTGGGCGAACCCCCTCCCCAACACGGCTTTTTTCGAACAACCCTGAGGTGGTTCTCAGGGTGGCTTCGGAACATCTTTGGAAAGAGGACTACTTAGGGTTTGCCCTTCGAGCTTCGGCCTTCGACGTTATCTCAGAGCCCCATCCAAAGGCCGGAGACCAAAGATCCAGGACTGAACTACCTATTCAGATTGGCGGCGGGCCCTGGCGATGAAGTCCTCGACGTCGCTTAGTTTTCGTGGAAGCGCTTCGCTCATCCATTTCACGCCGTCAGGTGTGATCAGCATGTCATCTTCAATGCGAACTCCGATGCCTTTGTATTTCTCAAAGGCGGGCCGCACTTGAGCTTTGAATTTCTCCCAGTCCTCCGCCTTCCAACCAGCCGGTAAATAGTCCAGTGCATCAACACGCACATATATTCCGGGCTCATTGGTGAAGGTTGCGCCGGGTTCAAACTTAGCACCACCCCCAACGTCATGAACGTTCATTCCGAGCCAGTGCGAGGTGCCATGCATGAACCATATTCGGTACTGGTTTGAGTTTCGGTCCGTTATCAATCCCAACTTCAATAGACCATCTTTGATCACTTCAGTTCCAGCATTATTAACCGCACTCAATGTCGCGCCAGGCTTCGAAGCCTTTGCAACGGCTTCCTGCGCGTCGTACACGATTTGATAAACCTCTGCCTGCGTCGGTGAGAATTTTCCGTTAACGGGAAAGGTCCGCGTGATGTCAGCCGTGTAGTGATCGTATTCGGCTCCAACATCCATTAACAATAGGTCACCTGACTTTACCGGTCCTTGAGACGCTTCGTAGTGCAGTGTGGTCGCGTTGTCTCCGCAACCCACGATATCCGGATAGGCCCAGTTGTCGGCATTGCGGAGTTTGAAGGTGTAGGCCATCACCGCATCAACTTCATATTCCCACTTCGCATCTGCGGCCGCCGCCCAGGCTCGCTCATGTGCTTCGACACTGATATCAATTGCATGTTGCATCAGTCGTAGTTCCATCGCCGACTTTCGCAGACGCATCTCCGTGAATATGGGCCATGCGTTCTTTAAGCTAAACCCCGAAGCTGTTTGCGCAACATCAGCCGCAAATATTTGTTCGCGCTTGTATTCCTTGCTGTTTGGAGTTCGAGGCGCGAGAAAGTAAATAAATGCCTCGTTCTTTCCCACGGCGTCCAGCAGCGGCTCGAAACCATTCCCGTTAGTCATCGTAGTTGAGGCGGAGAGTTCCGACAGAAAGATATTCTCAGCTTTAGGCCGATACGGTTGGCGACCGTTTAGCGCCTTCATGAACGGCTCAAACTCGCTCGAGTCCCAGATCTCCTTGACGCCCGATAATTGTTGCGCTTCCTGGGGCGTATACATATGACCTGTCCAGGTCTCAGCGGCCGGATTACGTTTCGGCAGGAACAGGATCTCAGGCGTTTGAGTGTTGCCGGGTAACAACACTAGCGTCGCATTCTGCTGCTTGAGATTGGTCAGGTAATAGAGATTATTCTCCTGGCGAAACGGATAACTAACATCATTGGCGTACACGCGTGGCTCACCACTGAACAAGACCATTATCGACTTTGGACCAATTGTCTGTGCGACGCGGTTACGTCTCTGCGCCAATTCAGCCAGCCGTTCTTTGTCGTCGAACACAGGCGCGGCAGGAGCGATCTTGATTACTGAGGCGAGCGGCTTTTCAGCGGCAGCTTTCAGATTAAGACTACTTGCCATTGTCGCGATTGCGATGATTAGCACAAAAACGATTAGCGCTACTCGCGTCGTATGCACGCTCTTCATGTTGTCTCTCCTTGATTTGCCGGGGCGTTCTGATCGGCTGAAGTTCGGGTAAAATCCCAACGAACTTTCATAGCAGACCTCTGACAGCTTGATTACGGTGTTGGTGTCTTAGTTCTTCGGTTTTGGTTTTTGTTTTGGTCGCGGACCGAGCACTTCTTCGCGGCCATCGGGCCTTCGATAGATACGGGTGCCATCCGGCATGGTGATCAGCTGCGATCCGTCTGGCAAGTTGCGGATTACAACGCCACCTGGGAGCACCCTCGTTCCATTCGGAAAGCGTCGAATCCGATTGGGGCCTTCTACAGTAGTCGCGGATCTTGGAGGCTCCGGCGTCTCCATCTCATCTTGATCATGGCCCGCGTCGTCACGCTCAGGAGGACCAGGTGGAATTGGATTTCTATTGTCGTTGCGTGCTCGCTCCGTCTTTCGTGGTGTTGCCGTTGGTTCACTTACAGAAGGCTTTTGATCAGGTTTAGAAACCTGCGGAGTGACGCTGGTTACGACCTGACTAGACGGAGTTACAGTCGGAGTGGCGGTGGGCGATGGCACTTGCGTAGGCAGGTCCGCACTCTCAGTCTTTTTCTTTTGATAAGCGTAGAAGGTAAGCACGCAGGCCGCTAATACCACTAATGCAGCTCCTGAGATGGCCCAGGGCAAGACCTTTTTCTTTGCAGGCGATGGACGCACCACAGTGGTATCGCCCGCTACCGCAGTTCTTTGCCTGGCAATCTGCTGTGTAGGAACGGCGCCAGCTGGGCTTCCTGGCGGAAACAGTACCGTATCAGCCTCACCTCGATTTAGCACGGTCGAGGCTTGCAGCGTGCCCTGTAGCGCTTTGCGCATATCATTCGCCGATGCAAAGCGTTGCTCCCGATTCTGGGCGAGAGATCTTCCGAGAACTTCATCTAATCCTGGTCCAACCGCGGGGTTCGCCTGACTTGGCTTAATTAGTGGATCCGGCTGGCCGTTCACTAATGCCGCAGCACGCGTCAAAGCATCAGGGGGCTTCACACCCGTCATCAGGTGGTAGAGAGTTGCCCCGAGCGAGTAAAGATCACTTCTCGAATCCGTACCCAGACCTTGAATCTGTTCCAGCGGAGCATAGTTTGGAGTGTATCCGAAGATGCTGGCGCCGGTCGTGACTCGCGAAACATCACCGGCTTGACCTTTAGCCAGACCAAAGTCAAGCAGAATGATCTGACCACGGGCCGTCAGTTTGAGGTTCTGTGGCTTGATGTCGCGATGGACAATTTGTGGTTCCTGGGTGTGTAGGTAGTCGAGAGCATCCAGCAGTTGCTCTCCCCACGTCACAACTTGATCCGCGGGGAAAGGACCACGCTTGCGAGTCATCATTTCCGAGAGGTCATCGCCCGGAATGAACTGCATTACGAGAAACTGACCTTCACCTTCAGCAAAGTGGTCGCTGACTCGGGGGAGCGCGGGATGATGGAGCCGAGCCAACAGTCGAGCTTCTCTTTCAAATTGCTTACGTAGCCGCTCGTCCGTGAATAGGGTCTCTTTAAGCGCAACGACCGTGTCCAGTCGCTCATCCATTGCTTCATAGACTGCGCCCATGCCGCCCTGACCCAGTTGGCGAATAATCTTATATCTATTCTGTAGAACCGTGTCTGGCGTCAGCATTTAGAGTCTCTCGTATTCATACTTACTAAACATTTGCGTGGTGAAGCACCAGGGCCGACTAAGTGCAGGACAACAAATAAGCAAACTCATTATACACAGCGATCCAGTTCAGCAAAATCTAATCACTCGCGACTCATTGAGGGAACTGTTGGTTGCAGGTATGCTACGTGCATGACTGAAAGATTTAACAAAAACCCCGATATTATCGATGTTGGCCAACGTCCTCGCCGCAGACGTTTTGTCTGGATATTGGTTGCCCTCGGTATTTTGCTTCTATTCAGTTCAAGAGCACTTTCAATCTACCTGTCGGCATTATGGTTTGGCTCGATGGGCTACTCGTCCGTCTACTGGCAGATATTTAAGTTTAAGGCCGGCCTTTTTGTCGGCTTTGCTTTAACTACGGCCATTATTCTGAGTGCGACTTTCTGGTTGTTCCAAAAACTATTCGGCGCTGCCGCTTTTGAAAGCCGAACGATTCTCCTTAACAACCAACCATTTCAGTTTTCGCCAGCCAGAGTTATCAGACCGTTAGGTTGGGTTGTAGCCGCACTCGTTGGGTTGGTTTGTGGATTCGCGATGAAAGATGAGTGGCGTGTATTCTCGCTTTTCTTTCACCAACCTGCTGCAGAAGGCCGGGATCCAATTTTCGGCAAGCCATTGGGTTTCTATTTATTTTCACTTCCCTTCTACAACTCCGTGAGTTCCTGGCTTACGGGGGTGATGTTCATAATTCTGATTGCTGCACTCGCTTATTCGTTGCTGGGCTTACCGCAGACTGTTCTGAAGCCAAGCGTAAGGTGGTCTTCAGGAGCCGCTTTTCGCGGTGTCTGTTGTGCGTTGGCCCTCTTTCTGCTCGTATTGAGCTGGCGCGTGTATCTGTCACGTTTTCCGCTGCTTTGGGAGGATCACACAATCTTTTCAGGCGTCACCTATACCGAAGCTCACTACACACTTCCCGCGTTGCTGATTATCTGTGTTGCGTTAGTCATTGCCGCGCTGATTCTGATTGTTAATGCTTTTTTCGTAAGGCGATTTAGTTTGGTTGTAATCGCCTTAGCTATTCCGCTCGCCACGTATCTGGGTGGAGTCGTGGCGGTTCCATCCTACGTGCAAAGCTTCGTGGTGAAACCGAACGAGATCGATCGGGAAACACCATATATCACTAACAATGTCGAATGGACCAGGCGAGCATTCGCACTAGAAAACCTCGAACTTCGCGACTTTGAAGCTGAGGCATCCACCGCTGCAGTCGATCCCGCAGCTAATAAGGATACGCTACAGAACATTCGCTTGTGGGATTGGCAAGCACTCAAAGATACGCTGAAACAAATTCAAGCAATTCGCACCTACTATGATTTCTCAGACGTAGATGTCGATCGCTATACAAGCGGATCGCAAACTCATCAGATGATGATTGCGCCGCGTGAAATTGACGACGATAAGTTACCCGGAAGAAATTGGATAAATGAGCAGCTCATCTACACGCACGGCTATGGCGTGACGATGAATACGTCAAACGGCTTCACTCCTGAAGGGTTGCCACAATTTGTGTTATCTAACATGCCGGTTGAATCAACTGGACCGGAGATTAAAGTCACAAGACCCCAGATCTATTTTGGTGAACTAACCAATCGGCACGTTTACGTTAAGACGAAGCAAAATGAATTTGATTACCCGCAAGGCGAAACAAACACCTATACAACGTACGAAGGAACAGGCGGCATTCAAGTAGGTGGCGCACTCAGGAAAATGTTACTTGCATGGGCGGTTGGGGATTTATCCAAGCTTCCTTTTTCCGATGCTGTGACAAGTGAAAGCCGTCTGCTGATCAATCGAAACATCCGCTCGATCGTGGATGGCGTCGCTCCATTTTTGATTTACGATAAAGACCCCTATATCGTGGTGAGTAACGATGGGCGCCTCTACTGGATGATTGATGCGTTTACGGAATCATCGAGCTATCCCTACTCAACGCACCACATGGTTGGCGACAACTCGGTAAATTACATCCGCAACAGCGTTAAAGTGGTCATCGACGCCTATAACGGCTCAGTCAATTTTTACATTTTTGATAAGCAGGATCCGATTATTGCTGCTTACAGAAGCGTCTTTCCAGGGCTTTTTAAAGATAACGCCGAAATGCCGGCCGACATTCGATCACACATACGTTACCCGGAGACGCTGATTCGAGCGCAGGCTGAGGTGTACGGTCTTTATCATACACAGAATCCCAAGGTGTTCTTTCAACGTGAAGATGTATGGAACGTTGCGCAGCAACTGACGACTAATGATCAGGGTAAGAAAGTGTCGCAGCCGATGGATCCCTATTTCGTGCTGATGCAATTACCCGGTGAGCAGCAGCGCAATGAATTTGTCTTGATACTTCCGTTCACTCCTTCGAACCGTAATAACATGATTGGCTGGATGGCTGGTCGAAGCGATGGAGATAACTATGGAAAATTGCTGGTCTATAACTTTCCAAAATCACGACTGATCGATGGTCCAGTTCAGATTGAAGCCCGCATCGATCAAAACGCTCAACTGTCGAGCCAGTTCACGTTATGGAATCAACAAGGTTCGAGAGTTATCCGAGGTCATTTGCTAGTTATACCGATAGGCAAGTCGCTCTTGTTCGTGGAGCCCATCTACCTGCAAGCGGTCCAGAGTCCGATGCCCGAATTGCGAATTGTCGTGCTGGCAACACAGGACAAATTGGGGTATGGACAAACTTTTTCTGAGGCAATGACAAATCTGTTTGGAGAAGCGAGTAAAGCGCCTGAAGAGCAAAAGACTCAGCCAGGTACTGAACAAAAGCCGGTGGAATCGACCGCTCAACCTTCGACGGCAACTGTTCAACAGTTAGTTATTAAAGCGCTGCAGGAATTCGAGGACTATCAACGCCTAACCTCGCAGGGTAAGTTGTCGGAAGCCGGTCAAAAATTAGAGCAGCATAAGAAGACTCTCGAGGAGTTGCGCAAACTGGCCCCGAAGGAATAGGTATAGCTAGCGGAGATACCACCGACTTCAGTCGCGGTATGTCAGCGTCAAGCTAGCTATGCAAAGCCATCAGGTAAAAATTGAAGGGACCACGCGGCTGTGAAGCCGGTGGTTTCATGCCGAAAAGGCACAGTGTTCTAACTCGGGCGGAGTTTGGTCTCGAGTTTTTTCGCTTTCGCTAACGCGTCCTGATGTTCGGGCAGGTGAGCGGGGTCAGGAGTGTTATTCGTCAACGCTTCCAATTCTTTCTTTGCCTCACCATCGCGATTTGAGTTGGCGTAAGCTTCAGCCAGGTAATACCTCATCAACGAGTTATTCGGGCTTAACTTAAGTCCCTTCTGCAAACTCTCAATCGCCTTTCCAGTGTCGCCACCAAGCACCTTTGGCGCCTGTAGATAGAGCCGGCCCAGCCCCAAATAAGCGCTCGCACCCTGGTAATTCTCATCCAATTTAATCACTGCTTCCATCTCGCCACGGATGTCCTGCACGCTCGACAAACTCGCCAGCGTGCTGTGCGAAGCAGCGCCACCATAGTTGGCTCCAAGCCAGAAGTGCCCCTCTGGCTTATTGGGCTGGAGCTTAACGGCAGCCTTGCCGGCCTCAGTTCCCGCACGAAACATATCGTCGCGCTCAGTGTCGTTATCGGTATGATCGCCAACGTAGAAACAGGCACGCGAAAGTTTCCATGCAGCCTCATAATTTCCATAATCCGCTAGTTGGGCCTGTCGCAAAGCTGCTACGGCCACACGAGCCTTGGCCATGTCAGCTCGGGCGTCATATAAACCGTCGCCCTCTTTGATTCGATCGCTTGCGATCTTCTCGTCTCCCCTGTCCACTGGGGCCTCTTGCGCGGACGGCGCGTTCTGACAGGAAGTACTGGCCAGCACCGCGAGAAATAGTCCCGAAACCGTTCCCGCAGTCACAAGCATTTCGGGCATTTTCCTAAGCGTTTTTGTAATTATCTTCATGATTGTCTGGTTTTGCTATACAGTTTGTAATAGTTTTGCGATGGCGTTATCCAAATCGCGCGGAATGGGGTATATTGACCGACTGAAGTCAAATTTTTGCATCGGTTCTGCCTATTAGGGGACCAACGGAGACGCGAACGTGGCAGGGGCAGCTTTTTACGATCTGGAGGGAACCTTAGTAAGCACTAATCTTGTCCACACCCTGAGCTTCTATGCCAGGCGGCAGCAAGGTCTAGTCAGTAGTTTTACAAAGAGTGCGACCACGCTGCTCAGCCTCCCAGTCTTCGCTGTTACTGATCAGTATAGCCGAAAAGTTTTCAATGACCTCTATTTCAAACGCTACAAAGGCCAATCTGAGGACCGGCTTAGATACTTTTCGCGCGAACTCTTTGAAGAAGTTATAAAGCCGGCTGTATTCCCTGGAACGTACGAGCTCATTGAGAAATCTCGACAGCTGGGACTAAGACAGGTGGTCATCACAGGGGCGCTCGATCTGTCGGTCGCGCCACTGATGGAGCACTTGAATATTGAAGAGTTTGTTACCAATCGCCTTGAATTCGTTAATGGGGTCGCGACCGGACGGTTACTGCCTCCTGTTATGGCTGCGGCAACGAAAGCTTCGTGGATTCGCACCTATGCCGAAAAAGAAGGAATCAGCTTGAGCGACTCCTATGCCTACACTGACAGTATGAGCGATTTGCCAATGCTCTCAATTGTGGGCCATCCCGCGGTAATTCACCCGGACATGCGGTTGAAACAGACCGCGCTTCATCACGATTGGCCCATTTTAAGCTTGAAGTAAAACTAAATAATTCTGAAGTTTCCAGAAAGCACTTATGGCTCTCCAGTTACGACGAAAAACACACGAATCAGTGGTCTACATCGACCGCGACAGCGCGCCCCGAATCATGCCCTCTGGTGAGGATTTCATACTTGAGGACCTGCCTATCGGCACGCGCGTTCTTTATCCGAATCCGCCGATCAAAGGTTTGCCGAATCGCGAAGCGGCCATTCGCTACGCATTGAATCACCCACACGGGTGCGATCCGCTCTTTGCGCAGCTCGAACCTGGAATGCGCGTTACTGTTGCGGTTGACGACATCAGTTTGCCGCTTCCGCCCATGGCTACGCCTGACATTCGTCAGACCATTCTCGAAATCGTGCTCGACATGCTTGCCGGACACGGTGTGGACGACGTGCACATCGTTATTGCCAATTCTCTCCATCGCAAGATGACTGAGTGGGAGATGAAGCGGATGGTCGGTCCACGGATCTTCGCGGAATACTATCCTGACCGCTATTACAACCACGATGCGGAATGGGCCGACGGCATGGTAAAGGTCGGCGAGACCAGGCACAAAGAGCCTTTGAGCCTGAACCGGCGCGCCGCTGAAAGCGACCTGCTGATTTACGTCAATCTAAATTTTGTTCCGATGGACGGTGGCCACAAATCCGTGGCGGTGGGTCTTTGCGATTACCAATCACTCCGCGCTCATCACGATCCGCAAACGATTCGCGATTCTGACAGCTACATGGATCCGGCACGCTCCGAGTTGAATCGCAAGTGCACAAGGTTGGGAAAGATCGTCGATGAAACCCTCAATGTGTTTCACATCGAAACTGCGATTAATAACCGTATGTACGGCAGCGATATGGACTTTCTTCTGAAAAATGAAGATGACTTCTCTGCGTTCGACCGCATGAAGTTTGAGGCCATGCGCTACGGCATGAGCAAGTTGCCGCGCGCAGCGAGACGCAAGTTGCTACATTCACGTCCCGCTCAGTACGAGCTTATTGCCTGTCACGCGGGGAAGACGGAACCGGTCCACGAAAAGATTATCGCCAAAGGGTTCGAGCAATACGCGATACCCATTCGCGGTCAATGCGACATCTTGATCACTGGAATTCCTGATATTTCGCCTTACAACGTCTACTCGATACTGAATCCGTTGTTGGTCCAGGTGATGGCGCTGGGCTATCACTTCAACTTTTATCGGAATAAGCCGCTGCTCAAAAAGGGCGGTGTGATGATCGTTCATCACCCGTGCTACGACGATTTCGATCACAATTTTCATCCCAGTTACATCGAGTTCTTCAACCGGCTGTTGCCGGAGACGCGTGACGCCTTCATGCTGCGCGAAAAGTACGAGTTAGAGTTCGCAAACAATCCCAGCTACATCGAGATGTATCGGCGCGGCAATGCTTATCATGGCGCGCATCCATTCTTCATGTGGTACTGGGGTGAGAACGGACGGCAACATGTCGGCAAGGTCATTGCTGCCGGCGCTGAAAATGCTCACGTGCCCGCAATGCTGGGTTGGGAAAGAGCTGACAATCTGACCGAAGCTATCGCCATGGCTCGAAGCTACATGGGTAACTCAGCCGAGATCACAATGCTTCATCAACCGATGATTGGCATTGCTGATATGGAATAAACGCACTTCTCGGTACCAGTTATGAAATTATCACCGACAGAAATCTACCAGGATCGGAAAATATTTTTGATTGGGAGTACGGGCTTTCTCGGCAAAGTAACGCTGAGCATGTTGCTGTATCGCTTTCCCAACATTGGCAAGGTTTACATCACCGTTCGCGCTCGGTCGCAGGAGGAATCTGAAACACGGTTCTGGAACAACATCATCACTGCGCCACCTTTTGATCCATTGCGAGAAAGGTACGGTAGCGCATTCGAGGGGTTCGTTCGCGACAAGGTGGTAATTCGAGGCGGCGACATCGGGGAAACAAACTTCGGATATACCGAAGAAGAGGCGCAGGCTATCGCTGACGATGTGGATGTAGTTATCAACTCTGCCGGAAACGTTACGTTCAATCCCACACTGGAAAGTGGACTCAGGACAAACGTCGTAGGCACCCAGAACGTTATCGCTTTCACGCGGCGAATGAAACGTCCGGCCCTGGTCCATGTTTCGACCTGTTTTGTGGCCGGTAATCGATCTGGCGCAGTCTGGGAGAGTGATCCGGTACTCGGATATTTCCCGCGCAAGCATGAACTTGTCGGAGTTGAGTTTTCAGTCGATAAAGAGATAGCCGACTGTGCAAAGCTGGCCGAGCGAGTTAGAGATGAAGCTCGCGACGCAATGATGGCGGCGCGGTTCCGTGAACTTGCTCGAAAGCGCTTAAACGAGGAAGGAAGAGATGTCGATGATCCTGACGCTCTTGGTCTGGCTGTTGCTCGCGAGAGAAAAGTTTGGACCAGAACGCGGTTGACCGATCTTGGCGTAGAGCGAGCAGGATACTGGGGCTGGCCCAACATTTACACTTATACCAAGTCGTTGGGTGAGCAGTTGGTAGCCGCCGAGACTAACATGATGCGCAGTATTGTTCGACCAAGCATTGTGGAATCTGCTCTCGCTTATCCCTTCCCGGGCTGGAACGAAGGTTTCACGACTACTGCTCCAATTATTTTCCTCATTCGCAAAGGCCAGACGGCGATTCCCGCCAACGACAAGCTCATCCTCGACATCACGCCAGTGGACCAGGTTGCATCAGTGATGCTTGCAGTTGCGGCTCAAGCGTGTGTTGAAGAGCCCCGGTTGGTGTTTCAGGCCGCCACGGGAGACTCGAATCCTAACAACATGGAACGAATCATCGGTCTGGTTGGGCTCGATAAGAGACGGCATTTCAAAGAAAAAGAGACTGGCGTAAAAATTCTGAATCAGATTGCCTCGCGTATCGAGCCTAAGCCCGTTAGTACGAGCTATTACGAACGCACATCGGCCCCGATGCTCAATTCCGCAGCCAAGAAAACGACGTCTTTGTTGGACCGTGTCAGACCACGCTGGGGTGGTGGCCGGGTCGCGGAGGTGATCGATCGCGTCAAGGACAGCGTTGAAAGAGTGGAGGAGCTAACCCGTGAAACAAGCGATGCATTCGACATGTTTCGGCCGTTCACTGTCGAAAACGCTTATGTGTTCCGATCGGATAACGTCCGATCACTCTTCGATCGGATTTCTCCTGACGAACGTTCACTGCTCACCTGGAACCCCGAAAAATTCGATTGGTACCACTACTGGCTAAACGTTCATCTTCCAGGTCTGGCAAAGTGGGTGTTCCCCACACTCGAAGAGGATATGCGCGCTCAACCCAAACGCATATACACCTACAGGGATCTGCTGGAACTCTTCGAAACCTCGACGAAGCGACATGCTACTCGCGTTGCCATGCGTATCGAGCGCGATGGGAGAAAAGAGCAATACACTTACGCCGACTTGCGTGAACTCGCTACGCGAGCTGCCGCGTTCCTGGCGAGTCAGGGTATCAAACATGGCGATCGAGTCATGCTTGTCAGCAATAACTCTCCAGAGTGGGGGATGAGTTACTTTGGCGTGTTGAAGGCAGGCGCAACCTGTATTCCTTGCGACCCTGAAAGTTCGACAGCTGAAATACTAAACTTCGCAAAAGCGGGAAATGCTGCCGGCATAATTATCAGCCAGGGAGTTAGATCCGATCATCCGGATCTCGAGGAGCAACTCCTCGAACAAGGTTCGACCCGGACCTGGACCTTCGAAGAACTGTTTGAATTACCTGATGAACAGATCGAGGATGAGCGAATTGCGCTTCTGCCTCATAAAGTTCAGGCTCAAAGTGTTGCTTCATTGATTTTTACCTCGGGTACTACCGGTCAACCAAAGGGCGTGATGCTTTCGCATCGAAACCTGACGAGCATGGTTTCAATGCTGTCGTCTGTCTTTGACATGACGACACGCGACGGCGTTTTGTCTGTATTACCACTTCATCACACGTTTGAATTCTCGACTGGTTTTTTAACTCCTCTGAGCCGGGGAGCGCAGATTACTTATCTGCCCGAGTTGACCAGCGATGCGCTGGCTCGAGCAATCAAGAATGGGCATGTAACTGGAATGGTCGGCGTGCCTGCCTTATGGGAATTACTTCACCGGCGCATTAAAAATCGCCTCTATGAACATAGCGACGTGATTGGTAAAACAGCTGAGAACGTCATCCGTGCGAACGCGTGGTTGCGGGATAAAACACCACTGAATTTCGGCCAGGTGTTGTTCTATCCGATTCACGAAGGACTCGGTGGCAGGATTCGTTATTTCATCAGCGGTGGCTCGGCCTTAAGTGAGAAGATTCAACGTGACTTTCATGGCCTGGGCTTCACGATCCTTGAAGGGTATGGACTGACAGAAGCATCTCCCGTGCTAACAGTCACCAGACCCGAGAATAAGATGATTACGGGCACAGTAGGCAAGGCGCTCCCCGGGATCGAAGTTAAGATCGCTGAACCTGATCTCAACGGTGTCGGTGAGGTTATCGCTCGTGGTCCAAATGTGATGCTCGGCTATTACGAAGATGAGACGTCGACTCGTCAAACGCTGGTTGATAGATGGCTCTACACAGGAGACCTGGGACGAGTTGATGATGATGGCAACCTTTATCTCGTCGGTCGTTCCAAAGAGATTATCGTAGACACCAACGGGAAGAACGTTTATCCGGATGAACTGGAAGAGCCTTACGGCAATTCTCCCTACGTCAAGGAACTGAGCATTGTCGGATTGCCGGATGGAATCGGAGAAAAAGTCGCCTGCATCGTTGTACCTGACGATGAATACGACATCTCGCTCTCACGTGCGGAACTGCACCGTCTTATCGAAGAACACTTCCGCGAAGTCTCGGCTTCCCTGCCCTATTTCAAGCGTGTCAAAGTTCTCCACTTTACCGACATGGAGTTGCCTCGTACAGCAACCCGCAAAGTGAAGCGTCGAGAAGTGGTCCAAATCATCGAATCGATCGAACAGACGCAGAAGAGTAAACGCAAAGCCGGTGGACGGGAGACAGCAGACGCGGACTCTCAATGGGTCCTGGGTGTGGTCGCATCGGTGGCGAACCGGCCGAGGTCTGAAGTCAGCGTGGATTCCAGGTTGGGCGATCTCGGTTTCGATAGTCTGATGTTTGTTGAGCTCGCCACTGCTATTGAGAACGCCGGTGGTTCAATCACATCTCCTGAACGATTCAATGAGATCCAGGACGTTCGGGAGCTGATGTCGGTGGTAAGCAAGCAGGCCGCAACATCTCGAACCGAAAGGCTTAAACCCGATGAGAGGGCATCTGATGATGAGATCTACATACCCTCATTCGTAAGGTCGGCCGGCACAAAGGCCGGCGACATGCTACAGCGGCTCTTTTACGATCAGTTTCTACGTACCCATTACGAGGGCCGGGATAATATTCCGCCGCATACCAATTTCATCGTTGCGGCAAATCATTGCTCGCACCTCGATATGGGTCTGACAAAGATGGCTCTGGGCGAGTACGGAAATGAGCTTGTCGCCCTTGCGGCTGCCGACTATTTCTTCGACACGAAATACAAACGAGCTGTAATGGAGAACTTTACGAATCTCGTACCGATGGAAAGAACGGGTTCATTGCGACAATCTCTTCGCCATGCAAGATCTTTCCTCGACCGAGGTTACAACGCTCTGATTTTTCCCGAGGGTACCAGATCAATGACCGGGGTGATGGCAGACTTTAAGCCGGTAATTGGCTATCTCGCGCTTCATGCGCGTGTAGGTATTCTCCCCATGTTTCTTGATGGCACTTACGAGGCAATGCCCAAAGGTACAACCATCATCAAGAGTCGAGATGTTGGCGCTCGCATTGGACGGTTCCTTCCAATTGAAGAGCTCGAAGAGATGACTAAAGGAATGGCGCGTGCTGAAGCCTACAGGTTGATAGCGGCGCGTGTCAGGCACGAAGTAGAAAACCTCCGCGATCACACCCGGGGCAAGTTCGACGCAAAGGCGTTGCGAAAGCAGTGGAAGGCAGAACGTAGAATTGCAACCACGGAAGATGAGAGCGAGGTAGTTTCCATCGGTTGATCTCGATCTAGTTTCCTATGCCACCAAAGACTCCTGCAAAACGTACGGCCAGGATGACTCCGGCCCTCACTAGTAAACGACGCGCTGCCATTGAAAAACGACAGCGTGCGTCGACGCTTATCACCGGCGGAACAGGCTTTCTTGGATCGCATCTGGTGCGGCAGCTAGTTGAAGAGGGGGCTCGAGACTTGCGAGTCATGGCGACTTCTATTCCCGACTGGTTGGTTGATCTGGGTGTCGAAACATTCTCGGGCTCGATCACAGCTCCCGAAGACGTCAAACGTGCTGTGGAAGGGATTACGGAGGTTTACCACCTCGCCGGCAAAGTCTCGCGCGAGCGTAAAGACGCGCGCGAAATGTACGAGGTACACGTCGAGGGGACACGACTACTATGTGACGCGGCCAAAGCAGCCGGAGTCAAGACTATCGTTCTTGCATCTACGAGTGGAACGATTGCAGTAACCGAAGATGGCGAAGTCATTCCGGATGAGACCTATGCTGCGCCCCTCGAGATAATCTCACGCTGGCCTTATTACGCGAGCAAGACTTACCAGGAAATGGCGGCGCTTGAACGCTTCAGCGGCAGAGGTCTACGTCTCGTCATAATGAATCCGAGTCTGTTGCTTGGCCCGGGCGACGATCGTCTGAGTTCAACTAAAGTCGTACTCGACTTCATGGCAAAAAAAATCGGTGCGGTGCCGACCGGGGGTGTTAGTTTTGTGGACGCCAGAGACGCGGCCTTGACTTTTCGGAATGCGATGAAGAAGGGCCGTCACGGCGAACGCTATTTACTTGGTGCGGCAAATTGGACCTTCAATAAATTCTTCGGCCGTTTGGAGCGCCTCACCAAGATTTCTGCCCCTCGTTTCGCCTTGCCAGCTCGCATTGCCGTAGGCGGCGCCCAATTGGTTGATGCGTTTTTCAAGCAATGGGATTGGGCCTCGCCAGTTGAACCCGGTGCTATTGAAATGGCGCAATACTACTGGTACCTGAACTGCTCGAAAGCGGCGCGAGAGTTGGCCTTCAAGCCTCGAGATCCTAGCGAGACCCTGCACGATACAGTCTCTTACCTGCGCGAGAATTTCCTCGGCAGCAACGCATTCGGAAAGTAATTCCTTCATTCAGGGAACTTAACGACTCTTTGTAGCGTCTAAGTTACCGTTTCCTCTCATTCCGCAGTAAACGTGTGTGTTAAAAGCCGGTCATAAACATTTGGAGGCTCAGATGCGCCTTATTACCGCATTGTTCCTAACATTTTCCATCACGGTATCATTGCAACCAAACATTAGGAGCCAGGATCAGGTTGTCGAATTACGAACAGGTCAGACAATCGAACGCACCCTCAAATCTGGCGAGTCGCATAACTTTACAGTCTCACTCCAGGAAAACTGGATCCTGCAACTCGGCGTGCAGCAGCGTGGGATTGACGTCGTAATGCGCATAAGCTCACCCGAGGGGCGAACTCGTGATTTCGACTCACCTACTGGCGATCAGGGCGTTGAGAACGTAAGTTTCATAGCAACATCGGCCGGTCAATACACAGTCAGCGTGAGCCCGCTAGTACACTCAAGAACGGAATCCTTCAGTGGACGTTATGAACTTAAGGTGCTTGATTGTCGAGCCGCAACGTCCGACGAAGTGAACTTAAGTAAGAATATCGAAGCAAATGCCGCCAAAGGGAAAGCACTCCTCAAAGAATTGATCGAAAACGTGGCGCAGCTCAAAGCCTCGCCAACTAAGGTCGGATTCCAATTACGGATTGCATCACTGCTCGAAACTATAGACACAAAATTGGCTAAGGAAATGATGTATGCGGCAGTTGAAGCATTCGTCGATTTTGTTTCCGCGCTTAATGAAGACGACGAAGATAATTACTTCCCACAATATTCGATCGCTGTACAACTTCGAGACCAACTCATCCAGGCCCTGACAGCTCGCGACCCAGACAAAGCACTGGCGTTCATGAGAAGCAGCAAGATGTTGCTGCACTTAGACAAGGAAGTTAGTGAAGTCGAGGATAAACAGGAGAGCGTCTACACTCTCAACATCGCCAATCAGATTGCAAAGTCTGATCCGAAACGCACATACCAGATGGCCCAGGATGCGTTGAAGAAGGGTTACTCTGCAGTTTTGACCAACACTCTTCAGGCCTTGAAAGAGACAGCTCCAGATCTTTCTGAGAAGCTCGAAAATCAGATTATCGACAAGTTAACCAACGAAACCATCATCAAAAATCCAGACGCTGTTCAGTTGACCAATATTTTATTACGAAGCAGTTCGAATCAGGGCGTACAAGGCACAACAACGGGTCTCGTTAAAGCTGATACCCGAGTCAGGTTATTTGACAAACTACTAGCTGAATGTCTGGCTTACTCTCCAAAAAAGGAGATCAACGACAATCAAGTTGGCAGCCTCGTATGGACCATGCTGGAGACGTTGAAAAGCGTCGGTCCTGCTATGAATAAGCGAGAGAGTGTCGCGGCCGTGGAGAAGAAATTTGCAGAAGTGTCTGATTCATTCTATCCGCAGTTTCGAATGATGCGAGACCTTCAAACAAATATTAATGGTGACTCTATTGAGCAATCCCTGGAAGCAATCAATAAGGCGCCTCAGGAAATGCGTGACCAGCTTTACCAGCAAGTTGCGAACAACGCGGCCGCTAAGGGCGAGCTAAACAAAGCGAGGGAGATTTTAACGACCCACTTCGGTGATAACTTCCAGCGAAAGCAACTCCTTCGGGGTCTCGACCAACAGGTGGCCTATCAGTCAATGTCGAAAGGGAATGTAGAAGAAGCCTTACGAGTTATTCGTTCTATGCCGTCGGCCAAAATGCGCTCATCCATGGTTGCTCAGATTGTTGCTCAGCTGGGCGATAACCTAACCAAGTCTGCCGCTTTGTCGTTGTTGGACCAGGCCCACAGTATTCTTAGCCCTTCAATGCGGGCACGAGATGCTGAGGAAATGGCCGCCTTAATGGCGCTGGGAAAAGCGTTTCTAAAATATGATTCGAATCGGGCGACGGAGATTATCCAACCCCTTATCGATCAGTTCAATGAGCTGGAATCTGCCGCGAGGACTCTTCGGACTTTTGCCGAACTTGAAGCGAATGATGGCTTATTCCTGGCGGCTGACGACACTGGAAGTGGCATGGTGTCGGTAATACCCGATGTACTTGGAGAACTTGCAGCAACAAACTTCGATCTCGCAAGATCGTTGGCAGATCGCGTCAATCCCGTTGATGTCCGCCTATCAAGTTACATTGAGATGGTGAGACAAACTGTTCCAGCCGTAGCGCCCAATTGATTTACTCACCTAGAGCTGCGTACTTGAAGATTCGGAATCGATATTTCTGTTGTGCCCGAATGTTTCCGGCGATTACTCCGTGAAGGTTATCGTCCCAGGTCGCGTATTGATCGATGAACTTATCAGCGTTCGCTTTATCACCCAGGTATTGCACCTCCAGTGTCTTTTCCAGCATTTTTCCAACGACATCGTGGTATTTATCGTAGTGAACCAGGAGCGTCTTCGACGCCGGGTCGAACGAAAGTAAACCATTCTGTAAATAGAAATTCCACTGCATTAGCTGCATCGTGTTGTAAGGCTGATCGCGTCTCGGCTTATTGTTTTGCAACACCCGTAATATTCCACCGGCGTACACGCTTCTCAGTTGAGCATCAGTGTAATAACCCTGTTTATGTAACGCTTCAGCAACAAACAGAGAAACGAGATCTGCTTTCATTTCTTCCAGGGTATTCGCGTCGTCCTGCAATGCTTCATCAAGATCGCGGCCATCTTTTGTACGATCGACGCCGAGGTAGTGTCCTACTTCGTGCCATAGCGTGCGATAAAAGTTTCCGTCGGGTGTCAGTTCCCTTGCCTGCTGTTCACCGAGGGCTGCGGTCAACGTTCCCTCAGTACCCTGAAAGATATTTGGATCGCGCATGATGTTCGCCCGCAGCAAGATGGTTCGACCATATCTTCGGGCAAGGTAACTTTCGTTGGGCAGGATGGTCGCAGTATTGCCTCCGCGAGATTGAGCAAAGTCCGCTACTACGTCGTAGACACCCACGGGAATGTCTTCACGAATCTTCTTATGATTTTGATACGGTAGCGAATCTTCAAGCGCCTGCATGCCCTTCATGGCCTGACGCAATGCCGTGGTTTCTTCCTGGCGAGTAAGGAACAGGCAAAAGGCAAAGAAGGTCTTCACTCCGAAGAGTTCGTCATCGTATGTTTCGTAGGAGCCAATCTGGGCATTGAGATTCTTAAACCGTCCGGTTACCCAGCTTGCATCTCCCGATTCGTAATCATCTGATAGAAGATCACGCGCGCGATTCCTCAGGTATCGGGCAAATTCCTCATCATCTTGTTGTACCGCATCAGCGGCATCGTTAAGTAAACCGAAAGCATTTACGAGCTGATCAGCGTAAGCTACAGAATATGGAACGGCATATATTTTGACACCCGCATTATCCTTTGCGGCCTCACGCTCTAACTGCGTAAGTTGAGTCAAGAGTTTTGGGTGTAAGGTTTGCAGCGTCGGGTACTGTTTGAGCGTGGCGATGTCAACTCGCAGGTTAGTGGCCGTTGCCTGTCTGACCGCTGATCTAAGGTCCAGGATGCTTTCACGACTCGAGATTCCCGTGCCGCCAGCCATTGCCTGTTCGATCTGTTCTTTGGTTAATTCAGCCGGATACATGTTCTTTCCCGGAGTAATAGGACTGACCGGCAGGAATGGCTCACGCTTGTTGTCGAGCGTAGTGGCAATTGGCCCCTGGAATAACCGGTAAAGACTTAGCAGGTTTTTGGTTGCAGGTGAGCTCTCCGTCTCGTCGAGCTTTAGTAGATCCACATAAGCCTTCGTCGCCTGTGGATGCCGTTGCTGTTCGTAAATGCCTTGAAATATCTGGCCCACCTTCAAAAGCGATTCAACTGCTTTCCGTTCACCTGGAGTAAGTCTGGCGAGATCAGGCGCGAGGCGGATAGTTTGAGTCTTATCGATAATTGGCTGACTCTTCTCAACGGGCCAATATCCGTTAGGCAGTGCTTTAGTTGCCGTCATAGGGTTAGTTCGATCCAAACTTGCACCAATAACCATCAATAGGGTTCCTACTATCACAACTCGAATCATGTATGTTCCTCAACCGAAGTTTTCAACAATTTGACTATATGAAGATCATTTCGTCCAGCGCCTCATAACTTATCAAGCTCGTAAACAGTCAGAAATTTGCGGACGTCAATGTCACGCGTCGGATTTTGCTTACGCAACGCTTTTGCTCCAGTTGTTCAAGATCGTTCGTAAATCTAAGTTTTAGGTATCATTTTGTCGACAGCCACTTGAGGCATCGCGTTTGCACTTTGCGCTTGCATGAATGTCTTCACCTCAGTAGTCAGGCGCCGGTATCGACGCATGCGACGACGAAGGAAGATTGGGCGCGCTTACGACATGGCTCTCGAAATCGCGCCCTTGATTCCTTCGTTCGCGAATGTGCTGGATGTAGGTTGTGGCAACGGTTTCATTGCTCATCACCTCAAGTCGTTGCTGGATTGCCGAGTAACTGGTATCGACGTTCTGCAAACCACCACCGCCAGCATCCAGTACATTCCTTACGACGGTCGCCACTTTCCACTCAAGGATAATAGTGTTGACGCAATACTGCTTTGTTATGTGTTGCATCATGCTCAAGATCTAAGTCTTGTATTAAATGAGATACGACGAGTGTTGAGAATTGGCGGAAAGGTTGTGATTTATGAAGATACTCCCAGACTAAGGTGGGATCGGGTCGTCTGTTGGGTTCACAATCTTCAATGGCAAAGCAGAACCGGTAGCTGCTCATTTCACGGTGAGAATGATTGGAGAAAGATATTTGCTGTCGCCGGTTTTGATGTGGTTCAACAACGAAGACTGTCCCGTTGGCGCAACTTCGCGCATCCGGTTTCGAGAACGTTCTTTGTTTTAACTACCAACTTACCTGCTGAGCCGCAGTTGGCAGATAGACGCAGGTCAGAATTAGCCGTGCTTGATGAGATTTATCTCGGAACGTGACCTGGTTCTTTGCGTTTCTCTTGTATGTCTCAGCGTCACTCTGCGTCTCTCTGCGGCTTCTATATACCACGCGCAGAACTGATGGTTGTGCAACTAGACGGATCGCAGAGTAACGCAGACGAGCGCAGAGTGACGCTGAGATAGTTCCGGAACTAAATTATGCCGAGTTGTTTATTCATTTTCATAAAGTCAAAGTTGTTCCAGGCCTCGGCAATTTTACCGTCTTTAATGACAACAATAGTCATCCCATCGAACTCTACATCGCTATCAGTCGCATCAAATCCAAGTGTTCCGCCAGTATGTTTTGCCGCTACACTACAACGGGCAGCGACTTTATCTCCTTCAGCCACCATATCGTCAATTGATACCGCGATGTTGGGAAACGCGCCGCGAAACTGCCGGTGAAAATTCTCGTACGCGGCGAATCCAGCGACCGCCTGACCATTGGCATCCTGAAGCCCGTGGATAACAGCATCTCTCGCAAGCAACTCGTCGATGACATCAGTTCGGCCCCGATTCCACACTTCCTCGAACCAGCGTCGCAAAATCGCCTTATTGTTTTCAGACATATGGACCTCCGTGAGAAAGTTGTTGAAGCTGTCTGCGTTAACAACCCTTGGTCGTGATTTTCTCGAGGAAGAACTCTATAACCCGACGATGCCGCGGTCAATGAGATCTTTAATCATTCTCAGGCAATCGGCATCACGGAAGGGACAAATCGAAAGAATCGACTGGATGTCCCAACTGCCATTGATGCGCGACAATACAAATCCTTCCTGGGGATCCATTTTGGTGTTCGTGAGGCTGGTAGGGGAGATCAGAAGTTTTGGTATCGATTGCGGAGATAATGTGGTCGTATTGAAGATGTGGTTAACAAATTGTTCCTCTGCATCGGTCAACAATTTTTGTGCTTCAGCGTTATTGGGTTCGTCTCCTAGCACTTTTTGTATGATCGTCAACGCCGCTTCCGGATCTTCCTTCATTTTTCGCTCGGCCGCCCAGATCATTTCGGTAGTGCTTTCGGGAAGATCCTCAATTGGAGCGAGTTGAGGAAGCGGGTCTTCAGGCAATTCCCCGGCAACGCGAGCAACTCCCTTACCTATTAGATCGTAAAGCTGCCCGTACACATGAAAGGCCGAGGCATGCATGTGATAACAGATTTCGGCTACGGAAATCCGTTTCTCGATAAAGAAAAATATTTGCCGGTACTCTTTGCCGAGCTTGAGTGATGAAGTCCAACCCGCAGCTAGTTCAAGAATGCTTCTATCGTTCGGAACGAGTGTCTTATAGCGAGCCAACTCGTCGATACGGTAGATACCTTCCATGATCACATTGGTTGGTTCCACTTCGACGAGGATGAGTTCCTCGGGCAATTTTTCGTCGTCATAAAACTCGAACTGACCGTCGGTCCACATGAAGAGGTCATAGATTGCGTCAAGCGTTTTTGTCTTGAGGATTGCCAGGACATCTTCTTCAGAGAGAAAACCGAGCTGTACCAGAACTTCTCCGAGCCTGCCGGAAGTGGACCGTTGCGTCTCACGAGCAATTTGCAGTTGCTCGTCAGTCACCTTTCCGTAATGCAACAGGGTTTGGCCCAGATACTCTTTGGGATCATTCGATTTTGATCCAACTATTAGACCATTCTTGAAGTAGACCTGCTTTGTGATCTTGCCGCAATCGAATCTAAGCGTACCCGTCTTCCGTCCCGCCGCCAGAAACTGGAGCAGATCGGTAAGGTTCATCGTTTTCAGTGTGCCCTGAATTGCCATTACGTTACAGAACTATCCTCACGAGCAGATGCATTGGGAGTAGAGGTCTTCTGGGCAGCAGACAAGATTCCATACAGGAGCGTGATCTCTTTCTCAAGGATTTTTGATGGTTCAATTCGGTTTTTGGTCTAATACGGAAGGAGTCGCCTGCGATATTGATGTCGGGATTACCTTATCCGCACTAATCTTCTACCAGATCTGCTGAGATAGGAATTCCGGGGCCGGCTTCTTTAGCAATCCGCAAAAGCCACAACAATTTGTCGGTCTGCTCTTCATTAAGATCGACAAACTGAACACCGAATCCCATTCCGTGTCGATGATGTCTAACCTCACCCTCTAAATACAACCAATCGTCGTCGGGAAGTAAGATGCGAAAAGCGACAATCTCCCCGGACATCACCTCGCCGACAGTGTCCAGGTAACAACCGCCTTCAGACAAATCTGTTACTCGCGCGGAATGTCGTTCTTCATCGCCATCCCAAACTGCGTCCAGGCTAACGCTTAACCGGGGTTTAGATCGTCGTTCATCCATGGGGCCTCACGCTCATCATAGAGTTTTTGTGCAAGCAGGCAAAGAGAAATCAGCCCTGACAAAAAAGAGACAAATTTCGTCAGGTAACGAATTTTGGGAGGGATTCAAGGTTTCCGATTACTTCTGAGCTTTACCGCCTTCTAAGTGGAACTTGTGAAGCACGCGATGAACGAAGGGCCCAAGGATTATACCAATAACTCCAATAAAGATTACTCCACTGAATAACGCATACGCTGAAGCAAACAACTTGGCCGAGGAACTCGGTAAAGTATTGACAGGTCCCATTCCTGCCAGAATCATTGACGCTTCCAGGATCGAATCGACCCAGTTAAAGCCAGCGATCACATGATAGCCGGTAATGCCGATCAGTAGGGCCACGCTCATTAAACCAATACTAATGCCCAGGGGCAAAAGCAGGCGGCGCAGAAACACCGGCAGTGATGCAATCGTTTCATCCTTTTGCGTTTTACCCGTCACGGTTCTCCTTAATATTGCTGTTCACACGTTGCAACGGACCGATAATGCACGGGGGACAACCTGAAGCGTTGCCGGCAGATGGCCCAACAACTCTCCATCTATCTCCAGGTCCACTTGTGGACCACCAGCCGGCGTCCGGATAGTAATTCTTCGTGCAAGCGTATGGCTCACCTCGGGCATTGAAAGGTGCGAGCCAACATAAAGTCGAGGCGCGCTCGTTACTATCTTCAGAGTACTCAAATCACCGACGCTGATTACATCAAACTTTCCGTCATTCAGTTTCGCATCGGGCGCGATCTTCATGCCGCCGCCAAAATATCGAGCGTTTGCAATGCAGAGATTTGAGATCGACAGATTTCTCTCATGCTCATCATCGATTTGCACCACCACGCGGGTCGGCTCTGAACGCATGGCTGTTTGCATGAGCGATGCCCCGAACGAGATACGTCCACTTAACCATTGTGAAGCGCTACCGGGAAGCCATTCTGGACCACCGCTTTTCACGCGCTCGATGACTTTCGTACTCATCCCGCATGAAGCAACTCCCAGAAAGTAGCGGATGACTTCGGCGCCTGACCTATCAGTGAAGGTTACTCGTCCGACATCGATCCGACGGCTCTTACCACTTCGTAAGACTCGAACAGCAGACCTTGGGTCGGCGGCAATCTCGAGTGTCCGTCTGAAATCTCCGCCTGTACCACTGGGAAGAATTCCCAGTTCGGTGTCTTTACCGGATTCAAGTATGCCATTCGCCACTTCAGAGATGGTTCCATCGCCGCCACAAGCAACGACGAAGCGAGTTCCCTTTAGCGCAGCGCGCTTAGCGATAACGGTCGCGTCGCTGGCCTCACGCGTGAACTCCACGTTGAATGGACCAAAACCACTTCTCAGATCACTGGCGAGCTGGGGCCATATTTTGCTGGTTGTACCACTGGCCGATGCCGGGTTAACAATGACCAAAGGTAGTGGCATGTCTAATTCTCGTCCTGAATCTGACTGTGTTCAGACGAAGCTTTTAGAGTTCGGTCTTTCTCACCTAATTCTGCAATTTTCAACATTATGTGATCGGCGATTGATTTATGAGTGCGAAGTCGATCCGGTTGTTTAAGATAATCCGTCAGGTCGAGTTGTTCTCCAAAATGAATACGAATCATTTCCTCCCGGTTCCAGTTTCGTGCTATTTGCCGAGGAAGGCTATTACACAGTCCGCCGATAAAGACGGGGATCACTTGTGGATGTGCATCCAGTATAAGCTTTCCGACTCCGGGTTGCGCCCGCAGAAACGAATACGGGTCATCATTCTTGTTGCGGGTTCCTTCCGGATGAAAACCGATAACGTTTCCTTCACCAACGCGTGCCAAGTCCGTCAGGACTCGAAACGAATATTTATCGAAAGGTCTCTTGTCAGCGATGGGATGGTCGCCAGTGGAGAAAAAAGGCGGATACATGGACCACCATCCCATGATTAGGTTGACGAGCAGGCCTAAAGGACTTTGATAGAAGAAGCGGCCCCTCACCGGAAAGAAAAGTTGTTTGCGCCAACTGGTAGAACGAAACAAGACCGTCGAAACAGCATACATGTCAAAGAAGGACCGGTGATTGGCCACCAGCAATATCGGACGTCCACGGTCGGCGCTCTCCACATGCTCCAGGCCGTACACGCGCATGATGTTGTAAGTTGAAAGATGTATCCATCCGGCCCCCATTGTCATCTGGCACCAGGTCCAGAAGCGCTTCCAGCCACCATGATTCATCCGTCGCACCCACCGAAAAGCGAAATACTCAAACCATGTCAGGACTTCGACTTCTTCTTCGGAGGGTTCGATGTGAGAGGCTGTGGATTGCGGACGCGACGAAAGGTCGCGCAACTGGTGAGGGTCAATCTGAAGTTGACCCGAATCTGGACTCTGAACATCGGACATTGACAGCCGGCTATTCGATCGAGAAGTACTTCGCCTCAGGATGGTGAACAATAATAGCCGAAGTAGATTGTTCAGGCTCTAGTTGAAATTCCTCAGTAAGATTTACGCCGATTCGCGCCGGATCCAGAAGCGAAAATAGTTTTTGCTGATCTTCCAGATTCGGACAGGCCGGATACCCAAAACTATATCGCGATCCCTGATACTTCTGATGAAAGAGCTTCGTCAACTCTCGCGCATCGTTGCCGGCGATACCCAACTCTTCACGGATCCGCCTATGCCAGAGTTCAGCGAGAGCTTCAGCACTCTCAACGCTTAGGCCGTGGAAGTAGAGATAGTCCGCGTAGTTATCAGCCTTAAAAAGCTCCTGAGAATATTCAGTGGCCCTGCGACCTACGGTGACAAGATGAAACGCTACAACGTCTGTCTTTCCTGATTTAGTTGAGGCAAAGAAATCTGCCAGACAGAGATGCTTACCACCTGGTTGTCGTGGAAAAGTAAATCGCACTCGTTCCGTCTTCTGGTCCTCGTGGTAAACAATTAGATCGTTTCCTTCTGACTGGCAGGGAAAGTAACCATAAACAACTTTTGGAGTCAGCAGCTGTTCCCGTTTTGACTTCAATCTTAAGTCATTAAGAATCGGTCTGACCTTCGTATCGACCAATTCCCTGTACTCATCGGGTGGAGTGCGACCCTGTTTGAATTGCCACTGCCCTTTGAATAAAGCCGTCTCGTTGACGAACCCAAAGACATCATCAACTGGAATATTGTCTACGACCTTTGAGCCGTAGAACGGCGCCGCCGGAATTGCAACGTCCTCGCTGACCGCTGATCGCCGAGTATGAGTTGTGTCCTTATGCTGGACAATCGCTCGTGGCTTAAGTGGCTTGCGAATACCTAACTTAGCTTCTTCTCCTATCAGGTCTTCAACATCCTCTGCCTGATCAATCACAGCCAATTCCGACTCGTCGGCACTAACATCACCATTTCCGCTTACGAGCTTGTCCATCGTGTGAAGCCCCGAGAAAGCGTCACGCGCATAAAACAACCGTCCTTTATAGAGAGACTTTAAATCATCTTCGACATAGCGCCGGGTCAATGCTGCGCCACCCAGAACAACGGGGACTTTGATTCCTCGCTCATTCATCAATTCGAGGTTCTCTTTCATTATCAAAGTCGACTTTACCAGCAACCCGCTCATTCCGATCGCGTCTGCCCCGTACTCCTGGTACGCCTGCAGAATGCTGTCGATCGACTGCTTGATTCCGAGATTATGGACCTTGTATCCGTTGTTGGTGAGAATAATATCTACAAGGTTTTTACCGATGTCGTGCACATCACCTTTCACGGTTGCCAGAACCATGATTCCCTTTGCCGTCGCCCCACCCTTCTTTTCCATGTGGGGCTCCAGGAACCTAACCGCGGCTTTCATTGCTTCGGCTGACTGCAGCACGAACGGCAGTTGCATTTGTCCACTTCCGAAGAGATCGCCAACTACTTTCATTCCGTCCAGGAGAATGTTGTTGATAATATCGAGTGCCGGATGTGTTTGGAGGGCGAGCGTTAACTCGTTTTCAAGACCTATCTTTTCGCCGTCAATGATGTGGTTCTTCAGTCTCTCTTCAACAGTGTCGCCTTTGGAAACTTTAGCGGCGCTCTTGGACTTGACGCCTTCGAAGAGCTTAGTGAACTCGGTCAGCGGGTCGTAAATGCAGTTGTCACCGTCAAACTTTCGCTCGTCGTAAATCAGCTCTCTTGCGACTCTAAGCTGATCCTCTCCAATTCGATTGAGCGGTTCGATCTTGCTCGCATTGACGATTGCCGCATCGAGACCAGCCTCAACTGCGTCGTGGAGAAATACAGAGTTGAGTACGACGCGCGAAGCCGGGTTAAGACCGAAAGAGATGTTCGACACGCCGAGGAGCGTAAACGCGCCGGGCAAATCCTTCTTGATTTGTCGAATAGCCTCGATTGTCTCGAGGGCGTTTCTTCTATCTTCTTGAATACCGGTAGAGATCGGCAGTGCCAGCGGATCGAAAAAGATATCAGACGCCGGCAGTCCCGTTTCGATGGCTTGATTGTAAGCGCGCTGGGCGATTTGAAACTTACCATCGGCGGTGCGAGCCATTCCCTGTTCGTCGATCGTGCCAACGACGACACTTGCACCATATCGCTTTGCCAATTCAAGCACCTTCAGAAAGCGTGGTTCGCCGTCTTCATAATTTGTTGAATTGAGTAATGACTTGCCGCCGGCATGCTGGAGGCCAGCCTCCATCTTTTGCCATTCCGTCGAGTCGAACATCAAAGGGATTTTGACGTTTGTAACCAGACGCGAGGCGAGTTCATGCATGTCCTTTTCACCATCGCGACCTACAAAGTCGACGTTTACATCCAGGATGTGCGCACCCTCTCGTTCCTGCTCGCGAGCGAGTGATACAAGACCATCCCAGTCCTCAGCGTTTAGCAGATCGCGCATCTTTTTCGACCCGCTTGCGTTGACGCGCTCACCAATAATGAGGAAGGAAGTGTCCTGGACGTACGGCTGCTGAATATAGATGGAAGCTGCGGCGGGTATGAGCCGATTATCAAGACGCTTCGGCGAAATATTTTGCATCGCCTCTACTACCAACTTCAGGTGATCTGGAGTAGTGCCACAACAACCACCCACAACATTAACTCCAAAATCTCGCGCAAAGTGGACCACCTGCTCCGTAAACGTCTCTGGTGTTTCGTCGTAATGCATTTTCCCGTCTTTAACGGATGGCAACCCGGCATTGGGCAACACTGAAACCGGCAAAGGCGCGTTTTCGCAAAGGTACCGGATACTTTCGGTCATGTGCCGAGGTCCGGTACCACAGTTCATGCCAATCAGGTCGATTGGGAAGGGTGCAAGTGAAGTAAGCGCGGCCGAAATCTCCGTGCCGTTGAGCATGGTGCCGAACACTTCGATAGTGACCTGTGCGATCACGGGAACTTTAGAACGATTTTCTTTGAAGTGTTCAAAGATTGCGACAAGCGCAGCTTTTGTCTGTAGCAGGTCCTGGCAGGTCTCAACAATCAAGAGATCGGCGCCACCGTCCAATAGTCCGCGAACCTGTTCACTGTAAGCAGCCTTTAAATCAGCAAAACTTATGTGGCCCAGGGTCGGTAATTTTCTTCCGGGTCCCATCGAACCGGCGACCCAACGCGGCTTGGCAGCAGTCGAGTAGTCGGAAGCAATTCGCTTCGCGATCCTCGCAGCCAACACATTCATTTCGTAAGCCTTGTCTCCAATTCCATATTCATCAAAGTCGACTGGAGTGCCGTTGAATGAGTTGGTCTCAATTACGTCGCAACCTACTTCTAAGAAGCCGGCATGGACCTTTTCGACTGCGTCCGGGCGGGTTACGAGGAGATTCTCGTTGCAGCCTTCGAAGCGTGGACCGCCAAAATCGTCAAGCGTCAGGTTCTGAAGCTGAAGACTGGTACCCATTGCGCCGTCGAAGACGACGATTCGTTCTTTTAAAGCGTCGAGGAAACGAGACATAAATTATTCGCCGATGTTTCTGGTTCCGAAGCTGACTTGTCACGTCAGCTGTAAATATTAAGGCCCCGCGCCAAACAACGCGGAGCCTTTGAACTTTCTGGAATCGACTCACAGCTGTTTAGCGGATTATTTTTCGTGGCCGCAAGTCGCCTTAACTCACCACGTCACTTGTCAAAATGTATTGAAACATTCGCGATCTAGAGTGTCAAGCGCTCGGTTTATCTGAGGAGGATCGGAATCGAAATGGTGATTAAGCTTCTGTGCTATTTACCATTTCCCGAATAGCCTTTACCATTTGGTCCATGCGACGCGCCATCTATCCTGGCTCATTCGACCCCGTAACCAATGGCCACCTCGACATCATTGAGCGCGGCTGCAAGCTCTTTGATGAAATTATCATCGGAATTCTGGTCAATCCAGAGAAACACCCGCTCTTTACGACTCAGGAACGGCACGAGATGTTGACCGCAGTCCTCCGCGACATCAACAAAGGCAATTGCGAACTCCGGGTTGATTCATTCAGCGGGTTATTAGTTAATTACGCTGTCGCCCAGCAAGCGGATGCGATCGTACGAGGCATTAGGGCTATCTCTGATTACGAGTACGAATTGCAAATGGCACTGATGAATCGGCGTCTCGAACCGTCCATCGAAACGGTCTTCATGATGCCTGCTGAAATCTATTCATACGTCAGTTCGCGGCTTGTAAAAGAAGTGTTCCAGCTGGGCGGTGCAATCGAAGGACTGGTGCCGCCGCTGATTGAGAAGAAGATGAGAGAAAAGACTAACGAAAACAAATAATGGAGTCTTTCGTATTTTCCAGCGTGTTATACTCAAGTCGATTAATAAGTCTAAAATTTCAGCTCACAGTTAGCATCAAGAAAGGAAGTGCGGATGAGATCGCGCAACTCTGTGATTTCATCAACTGGAATTTAATAGAATGAATACCAGCCCAGCTATGTCTCCTTTTCCCATTTCTCAAAATGTTACCCGGATGCAGTCTTCGGCGACGCTCGCCGCAATGCAGGCAGCTCAAGCGCTGCGCGCCGCAGGCAAAGAGGTCTTCGACTTCGGCGCGGGCGAGCCCGACTTCGACACGCCCGATAACATTAAGCGTGCCGCAGGGGAAGCAATGACCTGCGGCAAAACAAAATACACCGCAACTGGCGGCACCAGCGAATTCCATCAAGCCCTTATTGAGTTCTATCGCTCAACCTTCAATATTGAATACAAGCCAGCGGAAGTGATGGGAACTTCTGGCGGTAAGCAGGCCATTTTTAATGCCGTTGTGACGTTACTGGATCCAGGGGATGAAGTATTGATACCGAAGCCTTACTGGGTAACATTTCCGGAAATTGTCGTGTTCGCGGGTGGAAAACCCGTCTATATCGAAACTGAAGAGACAGATTTCGTGCTGACCGCCGAGCAGGTGGAACGGGCTATAACCCCGCGAACTAAGCTCATAATTCTCAACTCTCCGTCCAATCCATCAGGTCGGGTTCTGCCTCCGGATGAGTTTCGAAGGATTGTTGAATTGGCCTCCGAGCACGGCTTGTATGTTATTTCGGACGAATGCTATTTGAGATTTGTTTATCCTCCGGCCGAGGTTTTCAGCGCCGCGACGTTAGCGCCTGAGTTGCGGTCACAACTATGCATTGCCGGATCATTCTCTAAAACGTATGCGATGACTGGCTGGCGTATGGGCTACGCACTTGGTCCAGTTGATTGGATCCGCGCGATGTTAAAGGTTCAAGGTCACAGTACCTCGAATCCAAATTCGATTGCTCAATCTGCTGCGGTCGAAGCGTTGCGTGGTCCACAGGAGTCAGTTGGTACGATGCTCGCAGAATACACCCGGCGTCGAGGATGGTTGCTCGATGCGCTAAAGGAAATTCCCGGGGTAAAATGTTTTCAGCCGGAGGGCGCATTTTACGCTTTTCCTGACGTCCGTGGCTGTTTAAAGAATGGGATAAAGACTTCAGCTGAGTTTTCACAACGACTGATCGAGGAAGAGCATACTGTTGTTACCGATGGCGCCGGGTTTGGCGCTGAAGGATACGTTAGAATCTCCTACGCTACGTCGATGGCCCAACTACAAGAAGGAATTGCCAGAATCAAGCGCTTCGCCGAAAAACATTCTTAGGCGAGGTTGTGAGGAAAAGAAAAAAGCGGCGCTCAATTGATTTGAGCGCCGCTTTCGTCTGTCATAAGGAAAGGACTACTAGTAAAGGTTAAAGTTGTACTCCAGCTGCATCCACATGGATACCTGGTGGCCGTCCTTCGTAGCTGGTACAAACTTAATCTGACGGGCAGCTGCTATCGCTCTTTCAGTCAAACCGTTAGGCAGACCGGAAACAGTTCGAATGTTTGTTACCTGCCCCGACGAGGCAAACACAACTTTCAAGACTACCGTACCAGTCACCTGATTCTTACGTGCGTCTTCGGTGTACTGCGGTTCCGGTTTGGAAATTAAACGCGCCTTGGTAGTCACGTCTTTGCCTGTAAAGATCTTGTTGTAATCACCGCCGCCACCACCGCCGCCAGGTCCACCACCGCCGGCATTGAAGTCTCCGCCGCCGATATTGCCTCCACGGCCTGGTCCAAGTCCTCCACCTTCACCTGGACCGATACCTCCACCGGTGCCTGTTCCTATACCATTGCCGGTACCCGGGCCTGAGGAAGGATCGGTACTCTTTGATTTGTAATCGCCATACGGGAGCACTCGGGCATCTGGTGGAACCAAAGCCGGATCTGCTACTACTGTGGCTGGAACAGGAAGAGATGGATTGTTGATCTTGGGCGGCTTTGGATCTGGTGCAACGATCTGAGGCACATCCAATGAAGCCTGTGGAACCTTACCGAAAGATGCTGGTTTTTGTTCCTCTCGACCACCACCACCACCGCCCGCTGCCCTTTCGGGTTTTGGCTTGCTTCCGCCGCCACTGCCCTTGTTTAAGCCGGCGGTACCGGGATCAGGCGTGGGCTGTTCATCTGGAATATCGAGCAGATTTTGGAGTTCAAGTTCTTCCGCATTCTGCGCTACTAACTGCTGCTGCTTCTGGCGCCGATCCATCGCAACGATGACACCGACTATAATAAAGAGGAACATGAACGCGCTGCACATCGCGATTACCACGTTTCGCGATTCTGAAGGTTCCGCTCCCATTACTGCGGCACCGCGTTCACGACCCAGCCAAGTCGAAAATAGAGCTACGAGAAGCCCGGCGGCTATGAGCGCAAAGACCACGAGACCGACCCGAGAACTTTGCGTCGACTGCGATCTATCGATGAGAGCGACCGCACCGACGAGTGCAAACATACCCAGCACGGCAGCGCCCATTGCCAAGACGACGTTACGATTCGAAAGAAACTTGCGCAACATTTGGCCGTAGCCGATAAATGTGCGCTTAGTGAAGCCAAAGGGATCGCGTTTGAATTCAGGCCACGTCAACTCGTACTCATGGGCCACGTCGCGAATTTCATGGGTCAGACGGGAAACGAGTCCCTCATCACTCATGATAGTAAGGTGGTATTCTTCGCGTAGCGCCAACGCTGAAGAAGCAGCGGCGGCTGCTCTAACAGCCGGACGCGCAGTTCGACTTGTGGATTCGCGTACCGTCGGGTCTGACTCAGCCTTAGCCGGAAATGCAGTGATGGTATCAACGGCGGGTGTTGCGTCCTGCCTGCTGACTGTGAGACTCGGTTCGTCTACTTGCTCAGTGACGGTTGATAAGGGATTGCCGTCAACAGGGCAAAAGCTGAACTTGTCTGCAAATTGTTCTTCGCACTTGGAACAAAACTTCATCGAAACTACCTCTTCTCGACCGTGGGGGAGCAGCACAGACTCTGGAAGTCTATCTGCACCTAAAAATTCTCTCTTAAAACTGGTTTCAATTCGCTCGTCGAGAACTCTCGAAGGTCCTGGCGCGTTCCAGCGTTCGAGCAGCGACTTGAGCTCATCGTCTGAAATAAACTCTTCACCTGGCTCAACGCCCATTTCAGGCCTCCTTCAAAGTAACAATTTCCCGACTACTATTCAATTGCTGGCCTTTAGAAATGTAAGGGCCAAGTATTACTTTTAATCGCTCTCTGGCTCGATATAGCCGTGACTTAACAGCGCCGATGTCGGTGTCGGCTATCACTGCGATCTCGCTAAGAGTTAGTCCTTCGTACTCGAACAACACTAATGCCTCTTTCTGAAGCGGCGGCAAACTGGTGATGGCCTCGCGAACCCTATCGACAAGCTCCTGAGCTAAGACTCGTCTGAGAGGCTCATGTCGGCGAGGCGCCACCGGCTCTTCATCCAAATCATCATATGTACCCTCGCGACCCAGGTTCCGAAAATGCTTGAAGGCAAGATTCCGGGCAGCCGCAAATAGGTACGTTCTCAAAGATGCCCCATGCTCAGGCCGGAAATTTTCCGGTTTGCGAATAAGGCTCAGAAAGCAATCGTGCGTTACGTCCTCGGCCACTTCGACAGAACCGACCAGCCGGTACGTGAATCTGAAAATCGGCAGGCGATGACGTTCGTATAATTCCAGAAAGGCTACCTGGTCACCGTTTGCCGATCTTTCAAGTAAAAGCTCGTCTGTGGTCTTCTCGGGCAATTAAGCACTCGATCCTGCAGGAATTGCTTCCTGCTCATATTTACCGCCAACAAGCTAAAAGTTACGGCCGGAGCCAGAAAAATGGTCGTGCCGGGGTGAATTCTAATCCCGGGGAGATAGCAAGTCATACAAAATTTTGCCGAAAAACCTTGCTACCCGTTCTCAATCGGCTCGCTAATCAAGGCCTTGGATGCGCTTGGAAGCTAAACGGTTTGACGGGCAAACTCATGGCATCTAAGATGTTTTCGACCCAACATGCAGCCTTTTGCTCGAGCCAAAAGCCTTTTCGTCACTAGATGTTGATAATAACAATGCCTCTGAAAAACCTGCGGCCGTTCGCCGCCTTGCTGGCACTCTTGTTACTTGCCTCTAACGCGCCTGCTCAAACCGCACCCGACCGCGAGCAGTTACTCAACGGACTTAGGATTCTTTTCTGGGAAAAACCGGGTAGTTCGGATGTTCTGGTCAAGTTACGAATACATAGTGGGGCGTCATTTGATTTGGCTGGTAAGGCGGGCGAAATGGCGTTGTTAGGAGATCTGCTATTTCCTGATGCCGCAACCATAGATTTCTTTTCCGATGAAATGGGAGGCAAGCTCAGCATAACCGTAGATTACGACTCAACCACCATCACGATGGTCGGAAAAGCGGCCCAGTTTGACCAGATTATTGAAGTCCTTCGTAATGGATTATTGGCTACACAGTTCGCACCCGAAGTCGTAAACCGAATTAAAGAGGCGCGGCTGAAGATTATCCGCGAGACCGCCATTTCGCCCTCAGTGGTCGCTGACCGGGCAATAGCTGCTAGATTATTTGGTGAGTTTCCCTACGGGCGGCCGTCAGCCGGAACAGTTGAGGACCTCGGCCGCGTTGATCGGGCCGACCTTATGTTGGCTCGGGATCGTTTTCTCAACTCAAACAACGCCACCCTGGCGATCGTGGGTGGTATTCAGAAAGCCCGGGCTCTTCGAACTTTAAGACAACTGCTTGGACCATGGCGTAAAAGCGAGCAAATTGTTCCGACCTCGTTTCGCCAGCCTGTACCCGCCGATAGCCGTGCTTTAGTTGTAAATGGACCAGGAGCAAGCGCTGAAGTCAGGATGGCGGTCAGAGGGATTGCCAGGTCAGACGCTGACTATTTTGCAACTGCTATCATGGCAAAACTTATCCAAATCCGCTGGCAATCACTCTTCCCGGAATTAACCAACAAGCCCTCCTCCGTACGCAGTGAGAGTCATGTACTGCCTGGAATCATCGTGATGGGTGCGAGCGTGAGCGCGGGTGCCACTGCCGACGCCCTGCTAACAGCTCGAAAGGCCCTTGAATCCGTGGTTTCGACTGTGGCCACTCCAGCTGAATTGGAGCGGGCTCGCTCCGAGGCCCTGGCCGAATTTGCTGGTCCACTCGCCAAGCCCGAATCGCTACCCGATCCATGGCTCGATACGGAAACTTTCCGTCTCAAAGAAGTACCCAATGCCGTCGCCTTTTTACAAGCGGTCACTCCCGCCGATGTCCACCGAGTAGCTGGTCGACTGCTAAACAATCCCTCAATTGCAACTGTTGTTGTGGGAGAGCCTATGCAGATAAAACCAGCCCTTCAGGGCAAGATTCCTTTCGAAGTGTTCGGGGAAATACCGCCTCCCGAGATCGCTCCGAAACCCGTTGCAAAGCCTGGAATTAATGCCAGGCCCAGCTAATCACAAATTGTTTGCAAGCGTCTTGCAACCAAACCCCCATCAAATTTGGTTTAACTGTGTCCCAGAAAACGAACGCCGCAAATGACCATGCGGGCCGAGTTCGCGAGATGTTTGCGACCATTGCGACTCGGTATGATTTTTTAAATCATCTGTTGTCGGGAAACGTGGATCGCCGCTGGCGACGACTTCTGGCAGAACGAGTCGTCGGAAAGCTGGCTCCGGGTTCAGTGATTTTGGACGTGGCATGTGGAACGGGTGACTTATCACTCGAGCTATTTGAAACTACGAAGGTACGAGTTGTAGGAACTGATTTCTGCGGACCCATGCTGGATATAGCCGCCGCAAAGGTGCCAGATGAGATCAAGCTCGTCGAAAGTGATGCGTTGAATTTGCCCTTTCGTGAAGGGTCTTTCGATCTAGCGACGATAGCATTTGGCCTGCGAAATCTGTCGAGCGTCGACGATGGTCTCGTTGAGCTCCACCGAATTTTGAAACCTGGCGGATGGGTCGCAGTACTTGAGTTTTCACAACCTTCAAACCCACTACTGCGAAGCTTATTTGGTTTTTATTTTCATAGGGTCTTGCCGTTGATGGGCGGAGTGATCAGCGGATCCTTGAGCGCATATACGTATTTGCCGAAATCGGTGCAGCGCTTCCCGGATCAAAATGCGCTTGTCTCGTTGATGAGCAAGGCTGGATTCACTGAGGTGGGTTACGAGAACCTAACAGGAGGAATTGCGGCCATGCATTTCGGTCGCAAGGGGAAATAGTTTCAGGATTGGTTGCAGCGCTAATAGTTTGCAACCAGATACGTAGTCACGGGGTTTGGTTTGTTTAAGCGCGCGGTTGTCGGGGCTGTGCGAGTATTCGAACCTACCCCGGGCTACGTTTTTTGTTTTTGGTGCGGAGATTAGTACAGTACCGCGAGCGAAGCGACCGGATGCTACAGTCAACCAAGCATTTATCGAGAGTTACGCTTGAAGTTGACTGTAGCATCCGGTCGCTTCACTCGCGGTACTGCAATCTGGCGAGTTGCTTCTTGCGTAAATGCAGTCGCGCCTTCTCCTTGTGCTATGATTCTGCCGACTTCTAAGCTTCGATTCGCTACGAGAAAATCGCCCGAGTGCGAACCAACCTTCGTTACAGATTACTCGGCACCGTCAAACGACTGCTGATTCTGCTCCTGGTTGCCTGGACAGTAGTATCCCTCGTTACCTTACTCATTGAACTGGTCCCGGGCGATCCGGCTGTCGCAGTCCTTGGGGAGCAAGCTACTCCAGAACAATTTGAACAATTTCGCGAGAAGCATGGTTTGGACCGTCCACCCTTCTTCTTTTCGTTTCCGCGTGATGCAAACGATCAGCGCCACTTCGTCTGGCACGGTTCGGATAACCGTTATACCGATTACTGGCGAGCCCTGCTGCACGGAGACATGGGTCTTTCTTTCCGAAACGATCGTCCGGTCCGAGATCTAATTTTAGAGCGCTATCCAGCAACGATTGAGCTGGCGCTGGTGGCTCTTATCATTGCAATTCTGATTTCCATTCCTTTAGGCATTATCGCTGGAACCCATCGCGGTTTATTGATCGACAATATAGCTTCGGTGGTTGCGTTGCTCGGTATCAGTCTACCCAGTTTCGTCATTGGACCAATGCTGGTCTATATCTTCGCGGTCAAATTAGGTTGGTTAGCACCATCAGGCCGTTTCGACTGGAGCGACATCATCCTTCCGGCCTTCACTCTTGGCGCTGCGCTGTCTGCGATCTTGACGAGGATGGTTCGCTCTTCAGTTATCGAGGAACTTGGGGAGGATTATGTCCGCACCGCCCGGGCCAAAGGATTGAGCGAACGAACGGTCCTTTATAAACATGTACTGAAGAATGGCCTGATCCCGGTTGTCACGATACTCGGACTGCAACTTGGGGTGCTATTGGCAGGCGCGATCATCACCGAAAAGATCTTTGGTTGGCCTGGCCTCGGCCTGCTCCTGGTTGAGGATGGGATCGGCAAAAGGGACTACCGGGTGGTCCAGGGATGTGTGCTAGTAATCAGCATGACCTACATTATTGCCAACATGCTAACTGATGCTGTTTACCGCTGGCTCGATCCCCGAATTCGAGTAGGTTGAGATCTCATATTTAATGGTGATTCAAAGTTGAACCGACTAACAATAGTGGGCATTGTCATAGTAGTGATCCTGATCATAGTCGCGATCTTTGCGCCCTGGATCGCCACTTACGACGTGGGGACCACCGATTTGTCAATGCGCTATCTCGCTCCATCGGCCGCCCATTGGTTTGGCACTGACTCAACTGGACGTGACATTTTTTCACGAGTCATTTTTGGCGCCCGGATTTCGTTGCAAGTTGGGCTAATTGTTGTCTTTGTGTCGGCTCTAATTGGTACGGTGACTGGTGCTATTGCCGGTTACTACGGAGGATGGGTCGATCGGATTGTTTCGGGATACGTATTTAATGTGTTTCTCGCGTTTCCCGGCTTACTTCTCGCGATTGCGATGGTCGCATTCCTGGGCGCAGGTTTGAACAAGCTCATACTCGCTCTGTGCATCATCGGCTGGGTTGGATACGCTCGATTGATTCGTGGCCAGGTCTTGAAAGTGCGAGAATACGACTTCGTTCAGGCCGCGCGGGCACTGGGCGCGAGTGATGCACGAATTCTTTTCATCCATATACTCCCGAATGCGATCCAACCCTTGATTGTGCAAGCGAGTCTTGGAATGGCGGGCGCTGTCCTTTCTGAAGCCTCACTCTCTTTCCTCGGTCTTGGAGTGCCACCACCTGCTCCGTCGTGGGGCGTAATGATTGAAGAAGCAAGAGATATTTCAACTCTACAAGCTGCTCCTCACGCGCTGATCTTTCCCGGCATCGCAATCGCCTTGTCCGTGTTAGCGTTTAATTTTATCGGTGATGGCCTGCGCGAATATCTCGACCCCAGACAACGATCTCGCTGAGGTCTCAAATGTCCGCTGTGGTAACCCCTAATCTCAGTCCAGCTCATCAAGAGCGAGACTCCGGAGTTGCGATTCGTGTTAGCGAACTCTCTAAGACGTTTCCCGTTCCCTTTGCCAGAGTTAGGGCGCTCTTTCGAAGAACTTCAAAAAAGCCGGTCGAAGCGCTTTCAAATGTATCGCTGAGTATTAAATCGGGAGAAGTCTTCGGGCTTATCGGTCGAAACGGCGCCGGCAAAACAACTCTGACGAAAATCATCGCAACGTTGATCCAGCCGACCACTGGTTCAGTTGAAGTGCTCGGTTGTGACAGTGTCAGACAAGACGAGTCCGTTAGACGTCTCATTGGACTGGCAACAGCTGAAGAGCGGAGCTTCTATTGGCGTCTAAATGCTATCCAAAACTTAATGTTCTTCGCCCGCCTGCACGGAATGTCGGGTCGCGAGGCTAAACGCAGAATTAACCAGTTGTTTGAGCTCCTCGAACTAAATGAAGTTGCGCAGCGAAGGTTTGGTGAGTTATCGACTGGTAACAAACAAAGACTTGCCGTTGCTCGAGCTCTGCTACCTAATCCGCCGGTATTGCTCCTGGACGAACCTACTCGATCACTCGATCCCCTCGCGGCTGAACGGATGCGAGAACTTATTCAATCACTGTCGAGGAAACAAGCAGTCAGTATTCTCTTTACTTCTCATAACCTGGCCGAAGTCGAAACACTCTGCGCTCGAGTCGCGGTCATTAGCCGAGGGCGAATTCGAGGCGTTGATTCACCAGCCAACCTTCGGATGTTGACTCAGAACACGGAACGCGTTCGCATAACGTTGCGAAATCTCTCGTTGGCGGAACTCAAAACCGCGCTGTCGAACAAGGTGTCAGATTTCCAAGTTGAGGAGACAAAAGAACGCATTGGCGTCTTATTTACTCGCCAACCCGAAGACGACTCTTTGGATGCAACATTAAAAGCTTTACATAAAATGAACGCGATCGTGTTGGATATCGAGACTCAGAGAGCTACGCTCCTTGATCTACTTACTCAATACGAGACAGAGGACGAATGATTCAAAGAGAGGAGGACCATCAATGCTGATTGGCTTTATGAATTCACTTCGTTTGTTGCCACGAAGAATCCTCGCGTTTGTAATCAGAGACTTCAGGCTATATGTCAGTTATCGCATGCAGTTCTTCTTGCGCATTCTCTCTGTTCTAACGGTGGTCACAATATTATTCTTCATGTCGAAGATCTTCTCAGGCTTTACAGATCCAAGGTTCTCTCAATGGCAAGATCCGTTGCCGAGTTGGCTTACCGGTCTCGCGGTGCTGAGTTACTTTATGACGGGCTTTCAGAGTCTCGCCAATTCCATCAGGCAGGAACAAATGCAGGGCACGCTCGAGAGCGTACTTCTGACACCGATTAATTTGCCTGGTGTTATCGTTGCCAGTTCAGCCTGGGATTTCCTTGAGACCACGTTCTTTTCGTCTCTCTACTTATTCTTTGGATGGCTTCTCTTTAATGTTCATTATCGGGGGAGTTTCTTGATCGCCTTGATCTTTCTATTACTCACCACGCTGGTCTTAGGGTGTCTTGGGATTCTTTCTGCCAGTTTTGCCATCGTCTTCAAACGGGGAGACCCGTTTGGAATATTCCTGGGAGTAGGTTCGGCGCTTTTTTCCGGAGTGTTCTTTCCGACGCAGTTACTTCGAGAGCACGCGGGTGCAAAACTCGGCAGTATTTCGCTGTTGTTGCCCGCGACTTACGGGCTTGATGGAATCCGGCAGGTATTGATCCAGGGCCACGGCTGGAGTGAGGTTTCTCAACCACTAATCACACTGCTAATTTTCCTTGCGGTCTTGCTTCCCTTCTCTCTGTGGGTTTTTGGCAAAGCCGTCAAAAAGGCTAAGCGCGAGGGAAGTCTTATCCAATACTAAAATTGCAATTGCAACCTAATTGACAGGGTATGAGTCGCGGGCTACCATCACTTTTTGACCTTGTCGGATCTTCCTTAGCTGTATTTACTGCAATCTATTAATGACTGCCAGCGTCGCAGAAAGCGTTATAGACCTTATCGGTCGCACCCCGCTCATCCATCTTTCCCGTTTTGCCGCGCCACCACTCGCCGCAGTCTTCGCGAAAATTGAGTGGTTTAACCCGGGTGGTTCAGTTAAGGATCGGGCGGCCCTGGGAATGATTCTCGATGCGGAAGAGCGGGGCGTTTTGAGTCCAGGGTCTACAATTATTGAGCCTACTGCGGGAAATACGGGAATTGGGCTGGCACTGGTAGGAGTGGCACGGGGATATCGTGTTATTCTCTGCGTCCCGCGCGGTTACGCGGAAGAGAAGATGAGATTGATCGAAGCTCTCGGTGGTGAAATTGACTACGTTCCGAATGAGGTAGGAATGAAGGGAGCAATCGAGCGGTCGCACATCCTGGCCAAGACCATTGAAAATAGTTTCGTTCCGCAGCAATTTGAGAATAAAGCTAACCCGTGCTTTCATGAGCGGACAACAGCCCAGGAAATAATCACCCAGATGGATGGTGATATTGATGCTGTGGTAATCGGCGCGGGGACTTCGGGAACATTTGTAGGTGTTTCCAGGGCAGTGCGAAAGATCAACAAGAACGCTCTTTGTATTTTGGTCGAGCCTGAAGGTTCAATTTATGGCGGACATCCACCCGGACCAAAAAAAGTGGAAGGTATCGGCCAACGAGATTTCATTCCAGAGATCTTCGATCCGACTACAGCCGATGAGATCATGATGGTTGAGGACGAGGAAGTTTGTGCCGCGCTTAAACGAATTGCACGATTGGAAGGTCTGTTGGGTGGTTGGTCTTCCGGAGCGGCTGCTGCTGCCGCTTACAGGGTCGCCGAACGACTAGGCGAGGGCAAACGAATAGTGACAGTCTTTCCTGATGGAGCTGAACGCTACAGAAGTCAGGGAATTTTTGACGAATAGATCTTAATCTGTTCAGTACCAATTTGATTATGGGTTTCGCAACAACAGCAATTCACACCGGATCCGAGCCAGATGAAGCAACCGGCTCAGTTACTGTTCCAATCTACCAGACATCGACGTACGCTCAGGACGCGCTGGGCAAGAATAAAGGCTACGAGTATGCGAGGACGCAAAATCCTACGCGCTTCGCCCTGGAGCGTAATATTGCAGCACTTGAAGGAGCTCGCTTCGGATACGCATTTGCATCCGGGATGGCCGCAATCGATGCGACTCTCCGTCTCGTTAAGGCCGGCGAGCACGTTGTAGTTTCGGACAACACCTACGGCGGGACAGCCCGGCTCTTCACTCGCATCCTGGCAAACTATAATATTGAGTTTGATTTCGTCGATACGTCAGATCCGTCAAACGTCGAGTCGGCATTGAAACAGAACACTCGGATGGTCTTTCTAGAAACACCGACTAATCCAGTAATGATCGTGACGGACTTGAAAGAAGTAAGTGAGATTGCTCACCGAGCTGGAGCTCGTGTTGTTTGTGACAACACCTTTATGTCGCCGTATCTCCAGAGACCGCTGGAGTTTGGCGTTGACATAGTGGTGCATTCAACTACCAAGTATCTTAATGGACACTCAGACGGAGTTGGCGGCATGGTGGTTCTGAATGACGAAGAAGATGCTAACTGGATTGGCTTCGTGCAGAACAGTGCTGGTGCGATTCTGTCACCTTTTGACTCATGGCTGGTGATGAGGGGTACTAAAACGCTCGCGTTGAGAATGGAGCAACACGATCGTTCCGGTCGTGCAGTTGCGGCTTTTCTTGAAGAACATCCAAAAGTTAAAAAGGTTTATTACCCGGGTTCTGTTTCTCACCCACAACATGCATTGGCCCGAAGGCAGCAAAAAGGGTTTGGCGGAATGGTGGCGTTCGATGTCGGTTCATTAGCGGCAGCGCGCACCGTGCTTGAATCTGTTAAGCTCTGTACACTAGCGGAAAGCCTGGGTGGTGTTGAGACTTTAATTTCTCATCCGGCAACGATGACACATGCTTCAGTCGATGCGGCAAAACGAGAACGCCTTGGTATAACAGAAGGTCTGGTACGAATTTCTGTCGGTATTGAAGACACCGATGACATTGTTGCAGATCTAGATCAGGCACTCGACAAAATTGTTTGAGTGACAGGTAAACGAGAGAAGGGTTACAATTGCGCGTTCTCAGCCTAATCACTGATTCCTTTATTTCGCTCTCCATATGATTGTTGAGTTGTTCGCCAAATCAGATGTTGGCCGTGTCCGACGTGGCAACGAAGACAATTTTCTGGTTCTTGACCTTTCTACAGAACAGACATGGACCGCTGCCGATGGTGCAGTGCCTCCACAGAAATTGACTCGTTTTGATCTTGGTCAAAAAGGCCTTGTCTTAGTGGTCTCGGACGGCATGGGCGGCGCCTTGGCCGGTGATGTTGCGAGCCGCATGGCCGTCGACTCCGTTCGAGAGATGCTGATCGGCAACGACAGTACAGAGAATTGTGATCCATCCGCAGATTTGGTTGACTGCCTCAGAAACGCGACCATCTATGCCAACCTGGCAATCCACGTTAAGAGTCAGGAAGATTCTCGGTGTGCCGGAATGGGGGCCACATTCACCGGAGCAGCGGTAAAAGGTGACAGCCTGGATCTGGTCCAGGTTGGAGATAGTCGAGGTTACTTGATCAGGCGCGAGCAGATACGTCTAGCGACAAAAGATCAATCACTCGTTCAACAGCTGGTCGATGTCGGACAAATCAGCGAGTCGGAAGCTGAGACTCACATGTTTCGCAATGTCATTCTGCAGGCTCTGGGCGCTCAGAGTGAAGTGTCGCCTGTGACTGGCAAGATCCGCTTGAGACAAGGTGATGTTCTCCTGCTCTGCAGTGATGGACTGTCAGGAAAGTTGCGAGCTGAAGATATCCAGAGAATCGTAAGCAGTAGCGACGGAGATCTCTCGACTGCCTGCGATCTTTTAGTGGAAGAGGCTAACAACCGCGGCGGCGAAGATAATATTACTGTCGTGCTGGCCAGATTCCTCGGCGAAGATCTCGGCCTGCCAACCAACGACAAAATCACTATTGAATTGCCGCCACTGGAAGAAGACAAAACCCTCGACGATAACTACGAAGCAGACACCGAACCTCAGGGCTCGTAGTGACTTTCTAAGTCTCCAGTTCTTTTTTGCGCCAGTCAGGCTCCGTTCCAACTCGACGGACGTAGATTGATGCGCCCTCAACACTATCGACCAACACTCTTTCACCAGCCACCAAAGGCTCCTCCCCGGCGGCTGGATAAGCGGTCCAGGTCGAGCCGAATACTTTAACAGCCCCTTCCTGCAACGCTCCTTCACTTGAACTAACTACCGTTCCCACCTTGCCCGGCAATGCGTCCATACCAGACTTTAACGATTGGCCCATCGAGCCGCGGCCAAAGAGATTTGCGAAAACTGTTCGCGAGGCTGCAGTTAAGCTGATCGAAACGACGGCGAATATCAGGAATTGGAGTGGAAGACTGTTCAAACCGACGAGACCTGCGAGTGAGGCCACCAACGCGCCAATTCCAAACCAGAGCAACACAAAGCCAGTCGTAAAGATTTCGGCGACGATTAAGGCTACTCCTAATACTGCCCACAGGATCCAAATCCAGTCGTCCATCTATTGTTAGTCTCCAGAGTGACTTCAGAAGTACAACGGTGACAATGGTCACCCTTTCAACAAATTCTTGAGCACGAACCAAATATTGGCCGGACGCTCTGCGAGCCGGCGCATGAAGTAAGGATACCAGTGTTTCCCATATGGCACATACACTCTCACGTTGTAACCGTCATGGGCCAGCTGTTTTTGTAGATCGCGGCGAATACCATATAGCATTTGAAACTCAAAGTTTTCTTTGCTGATTCCCTCACGGCGAACGAAGTCGATGGTCGCTTCAATCATTTTTGGGTCGTGAGTCGCTATCCCGTGATAGACACCGCTGGTCAACAACAGCTGCATCACTTTTACATAGTTTGCATCTACGTCTGGTTTTAGTGGGAATGCGACTTCCTCGGGTTCGTTATAAGCACCCTTACAAATTCTTATACGTGCTGGAATCTTCAATAACTCTTCGGCATCGGCAAAAGTTCGACGCAGGTAGGATTGCAGCACGATACCAACATCGTTTAGACCAAACTCTGAACGCAATCGTCGGAATATATCCAATGTGATCTGCGTAACGCTGGAGTCTTCCATGTCAATACGAACAAAGATGCCTCGCTTCTGGGCCTCAACCACTACTCGTCGCGCATTGTTGTAAGCCAACTCAGGATCGAGCCCGAGACCGAACTGGGTCAACTTGATCGATACGTTCGAGTTGATACCAGTCGCTACTATCTGGTCCAGGATGTGGAGATATTCATTGACTTCAGCTTCGGCTTCAGCGGCGCTGGTAACGGACTCGTTGAGATGATCGAAGGAAGCACCACAGCCTTCTGAGTTGATCTCACGGATGTAAGGAATAACTTCGTCGATTGTTTCTCCAGCGACAAAGCGGGTGGTCAGTTTTTTAAATAGTCGAAAACGGGTTGCGAAATCCTTTAGCCCCTCTTGACGTGACAGCCATATCAGCGCGCTTCTGGTGATCATCAGCAATATTCAGTTTCTTGTTAAAGTTGGAATTTTGAGCTATTGGTGGCCCAAACCAAAGATCGTCATGCCTCGCGCCAGCTGTGGTATCCTTGGCGACGCCTTTCACCTACCAGCCTGAGGAGAGGTTTTTGGTCGAACATATCGGAACAAAGGAAGTTCCAGAATGCGGTTGAAGCTTCTATTAGTAGCTTCGCTAGCGGCAGCAATCGTGGGGGCTGGATCCTGCATAGCGATTGTCTTTCTGGCATTCGCCTCTCTAAAACCGTTTACGAGCCCGGGCCTGCTCGTACTCGCCACTTTTATTCTGCCGGCTGCGGCCATTATTTTTGCCGCCACCTTCGTCTATCGTCATACGGCACGACGTCGAAGGTTACAAGCCGCACTCACAGTGCTCATCGCGACCCTCATCACACTCTGCCTGTTTGTTCTCGCAACTATTATCAGCGCTCGGAGGGACGTTATCGAACCGCCCCAACCCGTTGAACCGCGGATAGCGTCATGACAGTCAGATTGGATTTAACCCAATCTCTTTCTGGACCGGTCGCAGAGCGTCGATTACAAACCTTATATGTTCGTCGAGATTGATGCCCATCTCTTCAACACCCTGTCGGATGTCATCTCGATTGACGGAGCGTGCGAATGCCTTGTCCTTCAGTTTCTTTTTAACTGAAGACACTTCCATGTCATCCAGACTTCGCGAAGGTCTCACAAGTGCACACGCTACCAGAAACCCGCATAACTCATCCGTGGCAAAAAGCGCTCGAGCCATGTCGGTGTCGCGAGGAACGCCCGTGTAAGTCGCGTGGCCCAGAATGGCGCGAATTATCCTTTCCGGGTAACCACGTCCGCAAAGGATGTTGGAGCCGGTAAATGGATGCTGGTCCGCCGAAGGAAACATCTCGTAGTCGAAGTCGTGTAGCAGACCCACCATACCCCATTCGTCTTCATCGGCATCTGCGGAGCCGTATTTTTTGGCACTTGCACGCATTGCAGCTTCGACCGCAAGCGCATGTTTTCGCAAGCTATCGCCTTTGGTGTACTCACACAATAGCTCCCAGGCTTCGGCACGGTCAGGCATGTTCAGTATTGATGGTGGAATTATAAATTGCTCAGAACGATGACAAAGCTAGCACGGCTTCAGGCAGTCAGCAAGAAGAGCATCTGTAGTCGATTAGTGAGGTGATCCGCTTATTTGATAACTATGAATTGATACTTAAGAATTTCTATTTGTTCACCGAGGGCTCGGTTGCCACGAGCTCTAACGACATCAATTCATAATTGATCAATCTTAGGTGCTTTGCTCCAACACATGAGGGCTCAACGTCGTTCTTTAGACACGTAACCGGGCCTCGATCGGACCGCTACGTCCTTCCGGGAAGTCCTCACGGCGATCTTGCGATACTGATTACCGGGCTCTTTGTTAGTCGGATAATAGCCGAGCAAGTACTGGGTCCTCAGTTCTGCTGCGATCTTTGCAAATGCATCCGGCAATGACACAAGCGTATCCGCTCGCAACAACCGTCCACCAGATTTGGTTGAAAGCGTTTCGAGATACTTGTCAGCTGTTTGGTAAGCAAGGTCCAACATTCGCGATATCGAATCGTCGTTGCTAACAGTTCGACCGTCCGCAGTCACAGGCGGATCAGAACGCGGCATTCGCGACGGCGATGACCCGGGAAATGGTTCATTGTTCGGGTCGTTTCGCGGATCTGTTTCAGTTCGACGACGGAGGATTTCACCCGGTAGAGGTAGACCAAATGGTCCGGTTCGCTGCTGAGTCCCAGTCGTAGGAATGGGGTCTCCACCCGGAAACGTTGGCGCTGTCGTTCCGCTTGGCGGACGACGAATAACATCAATCGTTGGTAACTGCGGTGTGGTTGAGTCCGATTGCTGGCGCGCTATGCTTTCGGTTTGCGCTCGCGTGTCGTAACGGATCGGATAAATTATTACGCCTTCCTCATCCAATCCCTTGATGTTGCTGTTATACGTTGCGGTGTCGCTATGCCAATCGACTCCATCAGTAAAGAGCACTATTGCTTTTCGGCCTTGTATACGGCGGACTGTGTTGAGAGCTATTTCCAGCGCATCATAAACCTTCGTTCCCTGCCCCGGAGCTGTTCCATTGATGGCATCTTTCAAGACTTGGCGATCACTGGTGAATTCGTTCAAGTCTCGTACTGTATCGTCAAAAGAGATGACCTTAACTCGATCGGCAGGTTTTAGCTGTTGGACAAATGCAAATGCTGCGTTCTGAATCAGCCTAAGCTTGTCGCGGGTACTCGCGCTGGTATCTAGCATCAGCACCACATGAAAAGGTTTGCTAATTTCGGAAAAGAAAGCTATCTGCTGAGCAATCCCATCTTCCGTTATACTGAAATCGTTTTGCGTGAGGTCGGGAATGTACATGCCGCTTCGATCGGTCGCAACTACCGGCACCATGACGAGGTTAGTATCAGTCTTGAGTACCTCTACATCCTGACCGTCCTCTGTTGAAGTACTAGTGGCCGGCTGAGTTGTCTTTGTTTGTGACAGCGCCAGCGAGCCAGTCAGAGTAAGAAGCGCCAACAAATAGATCCGGGCAATGGCTAACATACCTGTTCTCCTGACGTCCTGAACTTTAAACTTTGGTATTCAGTTTGAAGCTTTGCTTTAAACCCTGACTCGTTCCGCTGGCAAAAGTCATTAGTAACCGGTGATCCCGGTCGCAAACGTTTAGGATGTCATTGGCTGCTTAACCGTTTGCCTTAGGAATACCAAGTAGGCTCATGGCCGGTCTCAACTTGAAGTTTTGGGCAAGTCCAACGGTTTGTTTGCCTTCCCGGGACTCTAAATCAGGAGCAAATAGCGTTGAATTCTCTGTACTGCTTGCTGCGACTATCCCCATCATCTAAAATCCAGTCTGTTTCTAATCCCGCATGCGCTCATTACTCTTAGCTGTTCTGGCGGCCTACCTGATCGCCGCTATTCATTCAATCCTGGCGTTTGTCAACAAACGTCGAGCACTTCAGAGTGTAGCCGAATGGTCGATGGCCGCCGGCTTTTTACTGCATACAGTTGCGCTGATCGCGGATTGGGTGATCGATGGCCACTATCCGCTATTTTTCTTAAGAGAAACTCTCTCGTTCCTGGCGTGGGCGCTGGTGGCGGTATACGCCATTGTCCTCATTCGTTATCGAGCTCAAGCCCTCGGCGCTTTCACGATGCCTTTGATTTCGATCTTGACGTTTGTCGCTCTGCTGGACCCGGGAACCCAAAACGCACCTGCCCCGTTTTCCGCAACGTGGCTATTCCCGGTCCATACAACTCTATTGATCTTTGCCTACGCAGCATTCTTCGTCGTCTTCGTTGCGAGCATCATGTACCTTCTGCAAGAGCGTGAACTAAAACTAAAGACCTTCAGCGCCATCTTTCATCGATTACCACCTCTCAGTACTGTAAACGAGCTTGCGACCTCGGCCGCAGCCATCGGATTGACGCTCTTGACTATCGGCATCGCGACTGGAATGGTTTGGTCATCATCACGTGACGGGAAGATCTGGCACAACGATCCGAAAGAAATATTTGCGGTACTGACCTGGCTACTTTATTTCTCATTGATTCTGTATCGTTCAACTTCCAATTGGCGTGGCAGGAATGCAGCCTGGCTTGGAGTTGTTGGTTTTGCGCTGGTCCTATGTACCTTTTTTGGAACCCGTTTGTTGGGAGGTTATCACGTATTTGGTTAAGTCTGGCCACTGGACCATCAACTCCAGAGACACGCCGACCAAACATTGATTCTTAGCGAAAAGACCAAAACCAAAGATCACGTCCAAATGTCCATCGTACTAGTCGGCATCAATCATCGAACGGCGCCTGTTGAGGTGCGAGAGTTACTCGCCTTCAACGATGAAGCGTGCGCCAATGGGCTGCGCCGTCTCGTCGATGGTGAAGTCCTACAGGAAGGATTGATTGTCTCCACCTGCAATCGCGTCGAGATTCTAAGCGCTACGGCATCGGACAAACTCGAATTTAGTACCCATCGACTGGCTCAATTCCTGGACCACCAGCGCCGGCTGCCGGCAGACTTTCTTAAGACCCACTCTTATCAACACATCGACGAACAAGCGGTGAGGCATCTTTTTCGCGTTGCGTCTTCACTTGATTCCATGGTCGTGGGTGAACCGCAGGTCCTCGGCCAGGTTCGCCACGCCTACGCGATCGCAGTTGAGGCCGGGACAGCCGGACGAGTTCTGAACCGCCTGATACATCACACTTTCAGAGTCGCCAAACGAGTTCGCTCGGAAACGGGGATTGCCGCCAATGCTGTTTCAATCAGCTACATGGCGGTCGAACTCGGTAAAAAGATTTTCGAGTCACTGAAAGGCCGTACGGTGATGTTAATCGGCGCAGGTGAAATGGCCGAGCTATCGGCGCGTCATCTTGTAAATGCTGGAGCATCCCGAGTCATCATCACAAATCGGACCGAAACCACAGCACAGGAATTGGCCGATGAGTTTGGAGGAGAAACAGTTCCCTTTTCGCAATTCCCGGAATTTCTCGGAGAAGCCGACGTCATAATTTGCTCCACGGGCGCCGACCATTTTGTAGTTACTGAGAGGATGACACGCGAAGCCCTCGATAGCCGGAGGAATAAACCGACCTGTCTGATAGATATCAGCGTTCCCAGAAATATTGAACCTTCCACTGGTCACCTTCCGAATGTGTTTCTCTTCGATATTGATGACCTCGAGTCTGTAATTACCTCTAATATCCGTGAACGCGAGCGCGAGGCCGAACGAGCCGAACTGATTGTTCAATCTGAAGTGATGCAGTTCCAGCAGTCATTGCGCTTGATGGATGCTGGACCAACAATTGGAGCGCTTCGGCAAAAATTACAGGATATGGCCCGAACCGAGTTGCAACGTCAGCGCAAACGACTCGGGCAACTGACGCCCGAACAGGAAAATGCTATCGAGCAGTTGTTGATTTCGACCGTCAACAAGATCTCTCACCCGGTAATTGATCAAATGAGACGCTTTTACGAGAGTAGCGAGGCGGAAGAGAGTTCAGCTTCCACCGACCCTGGGAACGGCGAAGAGTTGTAGCATGAAGTCGGAGCTAATCATCGGTTCTCGAGGGTCGAAACTCGCTCTCTGGCAGGCAAATCACATCAAAGCTAGACTCACCCAGCTTCGTCCTGACCTGGCTACCCGTGTAGACATAATCAAGACTACCGGCGACGTCAGATCTGACCCTTTGTCGCTAATCGGTGGCCAGGGCGTCTTCACCAAGGAGTTGGAAGAGTCGTTACTCAAGGGTCAAATTGACTTGGCGGTCCATTCGCTCAAGGACCTTCCGACAATACTTCCGGACGATCTGGCAATTGCGGCCATTGGAGAACGAGAAGATCCGCGTGACGCTCTGATATTGCCAGTCAACTCAAGACTTGCGATCAATTCATTAAAAGCTCTTCCAGACCAGGCGGTAGTAGGCACTTCGAGTCAACGACGAGTCGCTCAATTGAAGGCCATCAGACGTGATGTGACAATCAAGGACGTGCGTGGCAATGTAGACACTCGTCTGCGAAAACTCGATGAAGGCCAGTACGATGCCCTGATCCTGGCAGCAGCAGGACTTACCAGACTTGGTCTAAAAAATCGAATTAGCTGTTATATCTCTACGGATGAAATCCTTCCGGCAGTCGGCCAGGGAGCACTTGGGATTGAGACGCGAGCACAGGATCAATTCACACGCGAGCTGGTTGGGCAACTCACTCACCGCCCAACTGAATTGGCCTGTTTGGCGGAACGATCGTTGTTGCGAAATCTTGGTGGTGGCTGCCAATTACCCATAGCTGCTCATGCAACGATTGATGGCCCACACTTGGTTCTTGAAGGACTTGTAGCGATGCCGGACGGCTCTCGGATTCTTCGGGAACAGATCTCTGGTAACCCCGCTCGCGCTGAAGAACTGGGTAGAGATCTGGCCATGTTGTTGACAGTTCAAGGCGCTCAATCGATCCTAAAAACACAATGACAATCGCGCAGTCTCTCGCGGGACGCACCGTGGTGGTAACGCGTGCCGTTACACAAGCGAACGATCTGGTCGAAGCACTTGAACGATATGGTGCGACCGTTATCTCATGTCCATTGATTGAGATTCGCGAGCCTCATGATTACGCGCGTCTTGATGAAGCGATTGAGCATTTGTACGGCTACGACTGGGTCATCTTCACGAGTACTAACGCCGTTGAGTTTTTTCTGAAACGTCTTTCTTTCAAGGGTGTGAGCTATACAGAACTGGATGAAATTAGAGTCGCCGCGATTGGAGAAAGTACCGCCGAAAAGTTACGAGATTCATACGTGCATGTCGATCTAGTACCCTCGATTTCGAAATCCGAAGGAGTCTTGGCAGCGCTTGTGGACTTTGTCGGCGGAGAATCGTATTTACAGGGCCTGAATTTCTTGATGCCTCGAGCAGCCGCAGGTCGTGATTACCTGCCCAGAGCGTTGGAAGCCGCGAACGCGCGCATCGACGTTGTTACTGCCTATCAGAATGTGATTCCGACGGATCTTGATCGCGGAAGATTAAGTGCGATGCTAACGGGCGGCGCTGACTGTATCGCCTTTACGAGCTCGTCCACCGTTAAGAACCTCGCCCTGTTATTCGATACAAATGATCTAAGTGAGAAGTTGAAGGGGCTAACGATCGCTTGCCTGGGTGATATTACGACCGCGACTGCAAAAAGATTTGGCCTTGATCCATCAATCCAGCCTTCACATTCGACTATGACTGAATTCGCTGCAGCGATTGCCCGCCACTTCGCCGGGTCCTGAGGGCCGGACAAACTGACAAAAATTGTCTCATCGGAGACCGAGATCACGTGCTGAAAATCAATCGCTGTAGCTGTGCTACACTGCATTCGATGTCTACCCGAAGCGTACTCATCTTCGACAAAGATACAAACAGTCGATCAACCATCAGCCAGCTTCTGTCTGAATGGGGCTTTCAGTCATTCATTGCAGAAGATCTGCCATCCGCTCTGGATACGCTAAGCAAATTCAATCCCACGCTTGTTGTCGATGGTGGATCGGCCCTGACCTCTGAAGATTTTGCCCTGATGCGCGAGATGCGGGCCAAGGACATCGACATCCCTGTGGTGTTGCTCACCGAACATGGTTCGGTAGAAGCGGCCGTCGACGCGCTACAGAACGAGGGTGTGTACCACTATTTTCAACGCCCATTGGATCCCATCAAGCTGCGGCTGGTGTTGGACCGTGCCGTCGAACTCATGCTGGCAAAGCAGGAGAATGAGTTTTTGCGGCGGCAGCTTCAGGACCGTGGCGCCTTCGGAGAGTTAGTAGGAAACTCAGATTCAATTCGCAAGGTCTATACGTTGATCGAACAGGTGGCACCTTCATCTGCCTCGGTTCTCATAACGGGTGAGTCAGGAACTGGCAAGGAACTGGTAGCTCGAACCATTCACAAAATGAGCCCGCGCCGCGATCGTCCTTTTGTCGCAATTAATTGTTCGGCGATTCCTGAGTCGTTGATGGAGTCAGAGTTATTCGGACACGAGAAGGGTGCATTCACCGGAGCTGCCTCTCGCCGACAAGGTTGTTTCGAACTGGCGGATACAGGAACACTGCTTCTGGATGAGATTGGTGAAATGCCAGCGATGCTGCAGGCAAAGTTGTTGCGCGTGATCGAGGAGCGGTCAGTCCGTAGATTAGGTAGTAAGAAAGAGATCGAAGTAGATGTTAGGCTGCTTGCTGCTACCAACCGGCATCCACAACAAGCCGTGGCTGAAGGCAAGTTGCGTAGTGATTTGTTATATCGTCTAAACGTATTTGGAATTCAGCTACCTGCATTGGCGGAGCGCAAGGAGGATCTGCCGCTCCTGGCCCAGCACCTCGTTACCCAACTAGCGGCAAAACACGGCCGGCCAGCCAGGTTCATGAGCCCATCTGCGCTGAACGCCCTTGAATTTCATGCCTGGCCTGGTAACGTACGTGAACTTCGAAATGTAATTGAACGGGCCGTCATCATCTGTTCTGGTGAACAGATCGAACGACATCATTTCGCTCCATACCCGATCGAACAGCGTGAACGACTGCGAAACGAAGACACGTTGTCACTTCCTGTCGGTACACCACTCGAGGAGGTTGAGCGACAGATGATTATGCGAACGCTGCAGAAAACCAAGAACAACAAGACTCGAGCAGCAGAGCTTCTGGGAATTAGCTTAAAGACTCTCCACAACAAACTTAATCTATATCGCGAACGCGGCCTGCTTAATGACAAGTGACGCGTCAGTCCTGCTTTTTTTTATTGATGGCCTTGGTATCGGCAAACGTGGGCCATTCAATCCACTCGACAATCTCGCCCATTCAGCTCCGCTGGCAATTTTTCAGGATGAACCGGCCGAGGTGCTTTTTGACGGCATCATGGTTCCCACCGACGCCAGTCTGGGAATCGAAGGCCGGCCTCAGAGTGCTTCGGGCCAGACCACGATTCTAACGGGCGTGAACGCACCGCAGCATCTCGGCTATCACAAACAAGGGTTCCCCAACCAGGCACTCCTGACAATCATCCAACAGCATTCAATCTTCAAACAGCTCCAGGACGCAGGAGTATCGCCGGTGACGTTTGCTAATGCTTACACCGAGCGGTTCTTTGCAGAACGGCCGCGGTGGGTTTCGGCGACGACAGCGGCAGTTGAAGCCGCCGGTCTGACCTTTCGGAACGTCGGAGATCTGCTGCGTGGCGAAGCGGTCTTTATGGACTTCACCAACAAAATTCTCATCGAGCGAGGAGAACAAGTTACCGAGCGAACGCCTGCCGACGCGGCGCAGGCACTCGCGACGATTTCAGCCAAAAACAGATTCACGCTTTATGAGTACTTCATTACTGATAAAGTGGGCCATGCGCAGGATATGGAGCTAGCGAAAGTGGTTCTGCAACAGTTGGCAAACTTCATTCGTGAACTCCTGGCACGTCTCGATCTGGACCGCACCACCGTTATCTTGACCAGCGATCACGGCAACATCGAGGATTTGTCGGTCCGAAATCACACGTTGCACCAGGTACCAACAATTGTCTGGGGAGCTGCGAAGGAATCAGTCGCACAGCGTGTCCACTCGCTCGCTGACATAACTCCAGCAATCGTCGATCTTCTAACCAAGACAAGTTTTCATGAAGACACCAAATCCGAATAGTGAAGGCGCCGGAGTTGCCTTTCCCAAAAACGACAGACGCGAACTATTTGGGTGGAAGATGTACGACTGGGCCAATTCCGCGTTTTACACTACCGTCGTCGGAGCGCTCTTTAGCCCGTACCTCACGCGATTGGCCCAATCTGCCGTAGGTGAGAACGGCGTAGTGTTGGATTTGGGACCTCTTGGCGCTGTAACTGCAAAGTCGCTGCCTACTCTCTGCGTTTCGATCTCAGTCGGCGCGCAGGTATTTCTCTTGCCGATCCTGGGTGCGCTGGGCGATTACTCAGATCTCAAGAAACGCCTGATGGCCCTGTTTTGTTATCTCGCCGTCATCGCCAACTGTTTATTGTTCTTCATCAAGGACGATCTTTACTTATTAGGCGGAGTTCTATTCATCATAGCCAACATCGGCTTTGGTGCTTCGATTGTCTTTTACAACTCTTTCCTTCCTGAAATTGCTACGGAGGATCAGGCAGACAAGGTATCGAGCCGCGGCTTTGCGTACGGATATCTAGGCGGCGCATTGTTGCTCGCTCTGAATCTTCTGTTGGTGTTAAAAGCTGAGAGTTGGGGCTTTTCGACTGGACTTGCTGTGCGATTGTCGTTCTTGTCAGCGGGAATCTGGTGGGGTGGCTTTGCCCTGATCACCTTTTTACTCCTAAAGTCACGGCCGAAATCCAAAAGGTTGCCACCCGATCGAAGCTACTTGTCAGCAGGTTTCATTGAAATATTCGCCACCTTTCGCGAACTAAAAAGACTGCCAATCACGCTTCGCTATCTGCTTGGCTATCTCGTGTATAACGATGGAATTCAGACCGTAATCTTTGCGGCCAGCGCATTCCTCGAGCAGGAGTTGTTTCCCGGGGGAAACCCAATTTTTCTATTGGAAATCTTTCTAATGGTCCAATTCGTCGCTGTTGTCGGAGCCTTATTGTTTGAACGATTGGCCTACATCATCAAAACCAAGAACGCCATCATTGTTTCACTTGTAATCTGGGCAGCATTGGTGATTTACGCTTACCGGTTCTTGCACACCGTAACGGAAGCCTGGATTCTCGCAGCAGTTATAGCAATTGTTCTCGGAGGCTCCCAGGCTCTGTCGCGTTCATTGTTTTCGCGCATGATTCCTGCCGGCAAAGAAGCGTCATTCTTTGGTATTTATGAGGTTTCCGAGAGAGGAACTTCATGGATGGGACCACTGTTGTTCAGTATTGTAATTGCCAGAACGGGATCGTACCGGCAAGCCCTCTTGTCATTGATCTTGTTCTTTGTGGTGGGGCTTGTCGTGCTTTGGTTTACCGACACTGATCGCGGAATACATGAAGCAGGCAATCTGGTTCCGGAGGAGGTTAGAACGCAGGCGAGTTAAAGAGAGGACAGCTTCCTGTCGCTATTTGCGGAACGCTTTTCAATACATTCAGCTGAACAGTAGATAGTAGTTCCAACCCTCATTGCCCTGTCCGAAGGAATCCAGGTTCCACAGTTTACACAGCGAACCAACTTGTGTTCAGCCTGGGAATTCGTATTACGGCGGACTGTTGGCTGCTGATTTAATGTGATGACCACCTTTTGCATCAGTTGTAAATAAGGGCGCAGGCGACGATAAACGAATAGGAATACCAGGCCTGCGATAACAGCGATGATGAGATACTTCAACTGTGGTTCCGTCCTGCTTTAACAGTGAGGATTTCAGAGGATGGTCTATTCGTCGTTTGAGTCCTTACCAATGGCGTAGGGCTCGTCCGCCGCACGACGTCGAGGCATGGGATCAGTCGCTCGACGACGCGGCTGTGATTCTTTCACGCGCCGATCGATACTGCCAGGTGGAAGGCCGCGACCATGAACAGCTTCTTCCAGGATTCTCGTAATCTCCTGCGAAAGCGTGCGATGTTCCGCTGCGGCGCGACGACGAAGAGACTCCTTCAGGTGATTTGGCACATACGCACCAATGAATACTCCTTTACGATTAGCCATCCTCGTCGCGATCTCCTTTTGCGTAACGAAATAAAATTTAAACCCTGCAATTTCCGAACAGGTCTGTAAGCCGAATTCTGTATCCCGACTAGGTCGGGATGGCGATCATTCATCTAGCCCAACCGTTGCCGGTTGGATCGAGCGACCTACCCGGAGGTCGTAGCAGCTATTTGATCGAAGAACTAAATCTAAGACCTCTTCTGCTTTGGGCGGGCAGCCCTTTTGACGCCTCCCTATTTGGTCTTGCACTGCGAGGAGTTTGCCTGGCCGCACATGTCACCATGTGCGCCGGTGCGCTCTTACATTAAGCCCACGGAGGGGCCGCACCGTTTCACCCATCACCGCGCGATTGCAGGAATTCCTGAATTGCGTGGCTGGTCTTTTCTCTGTTGCACTTGTCGTCGTTCGATGTTGAGACTATCGCAATCAAACGCCCCGCCGTTAGCGGGCTCGCTGCCCTGTAGTGTTCGGACTTTCCTCTCCCATTGTCCTGGGCCACTTTTCAGCGGCTTAAGACTCCGGCAGCAACCGCCCGACCTGTTCTCTTGCAAGGCGGCGGGATTATAGCAAACCATTGTTGAACGGGCATAGTACACAAGGTAAACGCTTTAAACTGTTGAGGGTTTTGGGACTATAAATCCGTTCCTATAGCGAATTACCAAGCAGCTGGTGACAGACCACCGTTTTACCCGAAATATTTGAATCCCACTCGAAGTCCGTTGATATAAGGTAAAGGAATTGCCACGGCGATGGAGATCGAAGCTACTGTATGCGATATTGCAAGTGCGAACAGGTTCGGTTGTCGCTGGTACGCAAAAGCCCAGATCAGACCGCCAAGTAAGGTTAGGAAGCACAAAAATAAATTAGGGAAATGCACCAGACTGAACAGAATTCCGACCAGCGCCACGCTCGTCCATCCTGGTCCTAGCGCTATTTGCGCTCGCCGATTTAGGTATCCCTGCAGGGCATACTGCTGAAATAGCGCCCAAAGAGGAACCAACGTCAGCCGAGGTCGGAGCAAGGAAACCGCTGGCATCCCTCCTCGCAAAAACCAACCAGTGAGTAAAATGCCTGCAATGACGACTACTGTGGGCAATAACAACAAACGGCACGCCGGTAGAAAATTGTCCAACCGGAATCCTAAATCCTTCAAGGTCTCTCCATAGCTGACGTGCGATACCAGCATCAGCGCCAGCGCAAAACCTACGGGTATCGCCATCAACACTTTGCTGCCGCCGGAGAGCGCCGTGACAGTCCATTCAGCAACCAGACAAGAGACCATCACCGAAGTGATTTCCCAGCTTGCGATTGCTCGTCGGCCGATGGGCCAAGTTTCGCTTCTTAGAGTATCTGCCATAGGTTCTATCGTGAGCGAACTGGAGAACCGGTAACAACGCCGTCGCCGTTTACCGAAAAAGGAACCGGAGCACCCAGCAACTGCATAGTGTAACGGTCCGCACTTTGATGGATGGCAAAGACTTTTGCTTCATGAGTTCCTTGCTTCAGCGATGGCAGTTTGAAAGCATACCCGTGCCATTCATCTCGACTCCAACCAGCTTTGGCTACATCGGGTCTCGATAGTGAAGCAACCTGAGTGGCTACCAGTTGATCGTCAACAACTAACTGAACTTCGACCCTGGACCAGGGGTTGGCACTATCGACGGCCCAGCCCGCGACTGCCCGTTGACTCGTATCAATTTCGCCCCATCCATGAAATGTCGGAGGAAACGCCGTGGCTCGAAATCCAAGGGCAAGTGCGGCTACAAAAATGGTTTCGAGCAGAGCCTTCCCAATCATGACCTGTATCAGACGTGCCGGAGGTATTTTCATTTACGCCGGTAAACTCTTGGGTGGGAATACATCGGGCCATTTACTGCGAAATTCAACTCGAACTATCTCTTCAACCTCATCCGCAGTGGCACAGGCTAGACATTTTCTGGCTATTGTGTGAGCCGACGCAGCATCAATTTGACTAAGAACTGATCGCAATCGCGGTATCAATGCCGGTGTCATGCTCAGATCAACTGAGCCCATTCCAATGAGCACAACTGCATAAGCAGGCGTAGACGCCATCTCACCACATACGATCACGGGAATTCCTGCCCGTCGTGCGGAGGTCAAGGTGCGGTCAATTTCGTAAAGGACGGCCGGATGTAGAGTTCTAAACCAATCCGACACTTCATGATTACCACGATCAACGGCAAGTGTATATTGGACCAGATCATTTGTACCAAGCTCAAAAAAATCGACTTCACGAGCAATCTTTTCGGAAGTGAGCACCGCCGAGGGCACTTCAATCATCGCGCCTACTCGAACAGGTGAAACAGGTATACCGTTAGCCCGCATACTACTGAGTTCGTGTTCGATGACGCTCTTTGCCTGGCGAACATCGGCAACATCAGCGACCATCGGTAATACGACACTCAACGGTCCGGCAGTCGCAGCGCGCAGTATTGCTCGCACCTGAGTACGCATCACCTCGGGATGGCGCAGATCAAACCGAACAGCCCGGAGCCCGAGCGCCGGGTTACGTTCAAGTCGTTCGGAGAGATCCCGCCCAATCTCACCGCCAACGTCGAAAAGTCGGACGACCGCGCCATCATCACCAGCTGCTTCAATCAGCCTTCGGTAGGCCAGGTACTGCTCTTCTTCAGATAGCATCAAGCCCGGACGCGAAAGGAGAAACTCCGAACGAAATAGGCCAATTCCGGAAGCCCCAAACCTACGAACCGCCTCAAACTCTGTTGGTAATTCGACGTTTGCCCTGAGAACAATACTCACTCCATCTTTGGTTATCACTGGTCCAGAAGCCACAGGCTCCTCGAGAGTAAGAGAGGGCGCCACAGTATTCATGGAGAATTGATAGTGATCGATGGTCTCCGGCAACGGATGTAGAATCACTTCACCACGTCGCGCATCTACTATTATCTTCTCACCAGTGCGTGTGCGATGATAAAAATCACGTAAACCTACAACTGCAGTCAACCCGATACCACGCGCTATGATTGACATGTGTGACGTCCAACCACCAGCGTCGGTCGCAATCGCCTTTACGTACTTTAAATCCAACTCGGCGATAGTTGATGGCAGGATGTCCTGGGCGACGATAACGGCGTCTTCGGAGAGGCTGGGGTAAGTGCGTTCCTGTCCGGTTAAGTTAGCAAGCAGACGCTGAATTACGTCTTCTATATCAGAACCCCGTTCGCGCAAATACTCATCACTTATTTGAGTGTAGATAGACAGCAAACGATCGCCAACTACACGCGCAGCCCACTCCGCATTGGCGTGTTCCTTAACGATGTAATCTTCGACATCACGCGTTAGCTTCGCGTCGTCAAGAAAAAGCAAGTGAGCATCAAAAATATAGGCGTGACCTCGTCCAAGTTCCCTTTCCGCTCGAGTTTTTATCGACTCAAGCTGGGTGCGCGAAGCTCTAACGGCCGCACGAAAACGTCTCCGTTCATGCTCTATATCTTGTTCATCAATTGACGCCCGGTAAAGATCGCTAGTCGAGCCTTGAACACGAAGCACTCTTCCGATTGCCACTCCATCGGAAACACCTAATCCTTTTACTCGGAACTCTGGACTGGTCGAAGCGTGGCGTTCGACGGGGATCGGATCTCCCTCGTCGAACTGTCGTACAAACAATACCGTGATTTCATTGATGGCCTGTTCTTCGTCAACACCATCAGCAGTTAGCAGGAGATCGGTCCCGCAACTCGCAGCAAGATTCAAGATACTCAGGATGGACTTGGCGTCAGCTGCTTCTGCTCGACTCAGCGGAGTGTCCAGCCGGCGTAGTTTTATCTCGCTGCGAAATTGATTCGCAATCCTTACCAGATTCGCAGCGGCGCGCGCGTGAAGGCCAAGGCGACCAGTGACTCTCAGCTTCCGTTCGGTCACTTTAATCCGCTCCGCCCTTGGAGCGGGGTGCAAGCAAGGCACCGGCCAGATAGATGCCCTGTCGTCCCTGATCGCAGATCTTCCGGGCGATTTCTGACAGCGATTCTTCGGGAGTAGATGTGGCCAGCTTGATCACCATCGGTAGGTTTACTCCAGTAGCAACTTCGACCGAACCTTCGTCCAAGAACATGGAGGCAATATTTGTTGGAGTACCGCCAAACATGTCGGTGAGCAATAAGACTCCGCGCCCTTGGGAAACTCGGGTGATCGCCCGTTGGACCTCGTCTCGCGCCGCATCAACATCGTCGTGCCAACCGATAGACACTGCGGCGATGTGAGATATTGGTCCAATAATCATTTCCGCGGCAGCGAGGAGTTCGCCGGCCAAGTGTCCGTGAGTAACAATCACTCCTGCTGTTCGCTTAACATCCGCAGCTTGAGACGTATTTTGCAGCGTATTACTCATTTCTAATCTCAATTCTGAATTGTTAACTGACCATTCGCAATTCACAATTCATAATTAATAATCAATGGGTTCTTCCGCCACCCCGACTCGTTCCCTTCCTAACATCGCGGTGCCTGGCGTGAACTTCAAAGCCAGCCCGTCTCAGGGTCCGCGCCAACGCATTAGCCACCATTACCGAACGGTGTCGTCCTCCCGTGCAACCAATGCCGACTGTAACGTACGACTTTCCTTCCCGTTTATAAAGCGGTAGCAAGTAGATCAACAAATCCGTGAATCGCGAAATAGTTTCTTGAACCTCCTGGTTCGAACGCAGGTATTTCACCACTCGACTATCGTGACCTGACAAAGGCTTGAGTTCCGGGACAAAATGTGGATTCGGCAGATGCCGGACGTCGAACAACAACTCAAGATCGCCTGGATTGCCATACTTGTGTCCGAAGCTCAAGATCTGCACCCGCATCGGAGCGCCCGCCGACTCCGGACTAAATCGATCAAGTAAGAATCGCCGAAGGCTGTGAACAGTGTGTTCTGAAGTGTCGATTATCTGATCAGCGAGAGCCCGAATACTTGCCATAGCTTCGCGTTCAGAACTGATTGCTTCCAGTAACCCATGGCCCTTTTCAGCCGGGTGAGGGCGTCTCGTTTCGCTAAACCGGTGCTGCAGGACATCGTTCGAAGCTTCAAAAAACAGAACAGTGACAGTTAGACCAGAATCTCGCAAAGCCAGCAGTTGTTTCTCAAACTCGGCGAGAAACACTCCCTCGCGAATATCGATGACGAGTGCGGCGCGTCTAATTACTTTCTCATCGTCTTCAGAGGTAATTAGTCGCGCAAACGTTTGCAACATCGTTAAGGGAAGGTTGTCGACACAGAAGTACCCGAGATCCTGAAAGGCGTTGGTAGCCGAAGACATACCAGAGCCGCTCAGACCGGTAATGATTACAATATCTGGAACGTGGTTCGAACTGGCAGAATGTTGTTGGATTGTCGGATTACGGGCCATTCGCTGCGACGCGCTCTCGACCTCGGTTGATCGCTTTCGTTGCGGGTGGACAACTTGCTCCGCTGGATTTCAAGAGTACCCCAAAACACAACAAGTTGTCCGTTTTTGAGTGTTCCCGTTAAGGCTCTATCAGCCCGTAGTTACCGTCTTTTCTCTTGTAGAGTACTCCGAGTCGCTCGGTGTCGGCGTCACGAAAAACGACGAATTGATCGGGCTCACCCGATAACCTGAGCGCAGCTTCTTCAGCCGTCATCGGTTTCACCGTGTATCTGCGGGCAGCAATAATTCGCGGTGGTCGCGGCGTTGCTTCTAAATGGCCGTCCGGTTCGGGGGCCACGCGTCCCGTCGACTGGCCGCTCTGCTTTCGATCGATAATTTTTTTCTTCAGTTTAAGAGCTTGCTTTTCAATCTTGGAGATGGCCCTGGTCAGCGCCATGTACATATCCGCGTTTGTGTCTTTCGCCGTCAGGGTATGATCGCGCCAGTAAACAATTATTTCTCCGGTCTGACGATTCTTCTCTACGTCGATGATGATGTGGGTACGAAGCGTTGAGTCGTTAAAGATATGGCCCAACTTCTTGAAATGACCTTCCACGTGTCGGCGGATAGCTGGAGATACATCGACGTGCCGACCGGTATATTCAAATTTCATCAGGCAACTCCCTCCTCGAGCAGTGACAAATATGCATGCGAAGCCTGTCTCCAAACGAAAGGCTACGCGCAATGGTTATCCATGATACTTACTTGAATCTGTTTAACCGTGCTAGGGGGCGTTCAGACAACGGCACGGCGCTCGCGCGAACCAGGAATATGCATCTGATCGCGATACTTTGCGACGGTGCGGCGCGATAATTTTATTCCATCTTTAGCCAGGATTTTTACTACCTGATCATCAGTAATTGGATTATGCGAATCTTCGTCCTCGATTAGCTTTTTTATTTGAAGCTTGATGATGCGAGTGGAAATCTCCTCGCCATCTTCATTCATCATTCCCTCGGTGAAAAATCGTCGCAGCTCGATGACGCCTTGTGGCGTATGAGCGTATTTACGATTCACCACGCGAGAGACAGTTGACAGGTGCATACCGATATCTTCGGCGATGTCTTTCAACATCATGGGTTTCAAGTATTGCACACCATGATCGAGAAAATCGCGTTGTCGTTGCACAATCGATTCCACGACCTTGTAAATGGTCTGTCGTCTATGTTCAATGTTGCGCAGGAGATCGACGGCCGAGCGCATTTTCTCTCTAATAAAACTCTTAGTCTCATTGCTCACACCCTGGCTGAGCATCTGCTGATACTGCTGGCTGACGCGCAATCGAGGACTGCCATCATCTGCAAAATAGATGATGTATTCGTCATCATTTTCATCGAGTTTCTCGATGTAAATTTCCGGGCTGATTAATATTGGCTCGTCGGAAGAATAGCGTCGACCCGGATACGGATCGAGCGTACGAATAAATTGTAATTCCTCCAGTAAAACTTCAACGTCGACGCCGATTTGTTTCGACAGGTGCGGAAGTTTGTGCTGCTGCAGATCAGCAAGATGTTCTGAAATCAGGGTTGCCGCGAGTCGATCCTTTTGACCCAGCACTTCGAGCTGGACCAGCAAACATTCGCGTACATCTCGCGCGCCGCAACCCACCGGGTCCAGGCGCATGACAGACTGCCGAGCTTCTTCCACAACTTCTTCAGAACACTTCTCCATCGCAGCCATCTCTTCGTTTGTGGCGTTGAGACGGCCATCGGCATTCAGGTTACCGATGACGCAAATTGCAGCGTCGCAGACGTCCTCCTTGATCGGACTCATGTGCAGTTGCCATTCGAGGTGTTCTGCGAGTGATGGCGGACGCGTTAAAAACTGCTCAAAGGTAGGAGCATCTTCTTTGTATTCGATCTCCTGGGTCTTATAACCAGGGTCAAGGTAATCCTGGAACTCTCGTCCAAAGTCGATCTCTTCGAAGGCGTCGCGAGGCGCTTCCTCACCGACTGCCTCCTCGCCACCACCACCTTCTTCGAAGCCGTCCTGGGGAATGCTAGAGAAATCTGTATCTTCTCCGCCAGAGGTTAAGGCTGCCGCTAGTTCCGGGTCTCCGGAACCATTAGTGGAAGCCGCCGGGAAATCCGCATCGCCGGCGGGCTGCTCGAAAGATGCTTCTCCGTCAGAACTGGCAAGGTGATCGAGAACTTTTTCCGCCAGCTCCTGCACTTCCTCGTGACTCGGCACTTCTTCGAGTACAGGGTTCTCCAACAACTGTTGCTGGATTAGGTCGGTCAACTCAAGAGTTGTCATCTGCAACATCTCTATGCGTTGCCGCAACTGCGGAGTCAGCACTAGTCGTTGGGATAAGCTGGTGGTTAATTTAAGAGACATTTATCGAACTGAAATTGCTTTTGATTTCGTAAAATTGGCACTTATGACAGTGCGCGGAAGAGATTATAACCGATCCGGCATGGTTTGTGCGTAGGGGTTTCACATTCGGAACTTCTCACCGAGGTAAAGTCTGCGAACTTCAGAGTCATCGGTAAGATCTTTAGGTTTTCCAGAACGGAAAATCTTGCCTTCTGCCATTATGTAGGCCCGATCCGTGACACCTAACGTCTCACGAACATTGTGATCAGTGATCAAAATACCTATGCCACGATCTCGTAAATAAATTATTACATTTTGAATGTCATCCACAGCCTTCGGATCAATACCGGCAAAGGGTTCATCGAGTAGGATGTATTGAGGCTCCGTTGCAAGGGCTCTGGCAATTTCGGTCCGTCGTCGTTCACCACCTGATAGAGCGTCGCCACGGGTATTACGGACGTGACTGATTCCAAATTCCTCTAGCAGTTCTTCGAGTCTTTTCAGCTGTTCGCGGCGCCGCAGACCCATTGTTTCAAGGACAGCGAGAATATTTTGAGCCGTCGTCATCTTCCGAAACACGGAGGGTTCCTGTGGTAGATAGCCAATCCCAAGCCTGGCTCGCAAGTACATCGGCAGTTTTGTGAGATCTTGATCGCCAAGTAATACTCGACCGCCATCCGGTCGCTCGAGGCCGACTATCATGTAAAACGTCGTGGTCTTGCCTGCACCATTGGCTCCGAGTAGACCAACTACTTCTCCTCTTTCGACTTGAAGACTGACGTCGTCGACGACTCGACGTCTACCATAGTTCTTGATGAGATGATCTCCGCGAAGGGCGGTAGTTTTGACTCTATCAATTGTGGACTGCAAGGAAGTATTCGAAGCTTCCGCAGTAGTGCGTTCCTCGAGTTGCAATTGATCTACAGTCATGGTCTAGAGCGGCTATGGCTTCTTGATCTTGTGTGTCGATCTAATGCGGCCAGGCGATTGTGGTCCACGCGCGTCATCGGCGGTGACAATACTGTCTCTGACTGACAGCGTCAAACGTTCTCCCTGGGTATCTCCCTTTTCAGCATCCTGGACCCTCGCCGGATTGCCTTTCAAAACTGCTACCTCTGTTGCCGCGGTATATTCCACCCAATCTCCAGTTCCACGTCTGGAAGGTTGAGTGAGAACTACGTTACGTTGTGCAACCGTCCTTTCCATATCGTTGGTTTCTTTAGCGAGATAGACATCGGCAACACCACCAGTCAAACGGTCGGGGCTCTGCTTAATATCGACGTTTCCTTCGTAGTGAATTATGCGATCTGTATCTGCATAAAACATCGAGTCGGAGACAGCGAAGACAGGAACGACGGACGAGGCTCCATCCGTGCGCCGTTTTGCGTTATACAGAGCGGTTTGAACGTGACCGGCAGATTCCATTCTCTTTTCGTTTGTGTAGATTGAGATCTTATCGCCTTTGACGAAATTGTCGTCTTGCCACGCACGCGCATTTCCGGTGTAGATACCGAGGCCGCTCTCATGACGAAACTCTGCGCGGTCGCTCGTGATAAACACGGGACTCTTCACCTTGGCGAATGGTGTGGCCCCATTAGTCTGCTCCTGACTGTAATAGGTAGTCGCGATCTTTCCGCGTCCATAGGAGACATTGTTGACCAGGTCTGAATCTAGTTCCAGGCCTTTCGTGCGGGCGCGCGCATCCCAGACTGTTGGCTCACCACCGCGCAGTCGTACCGTTTGATCTCCAGATGTGTACGAGATATTCTCGGCAATCCCATTCCGATCATTTTCGTTAAACTTGGCGTCGCCCTGGGCGTCTAGTCGCTCGATATCCTGTGTCTCGCGGACAAAGTTTGCCGCCATATCTTGAGATGTAATTGTCCGAGTGCCCCTCTTGGGTGTGGGCATGACCGGCTCGAGTACAGCTTTTGAATTGCCGTTTGCCTTACAAGCTTTTGTTAGATTGCCAGCTTCGAAAAATTCGCAGTTGAACTGTTGGGCCGTAAGCGTTTTACGTTCTGCTAAAGCATTTTTAACTACGGGTTCTACAAATAATTCTGCCCCGCCCGCGACTTCAGCTCGGTCGAGATCCTTCCCTGAACCCCGCCAGGTCAACTTCACTGAATCTCCCGTTAGCCGTTTGGCGGCCGCCCTCGGATCGCTTGCTTTCGATTTAGGGGCTGACAGCGTCACAACACTTTTGCCCAGGGCTTTCATTTCAGTAAGTAAGCTGACGCCATTCTTAGCCTGAAAATTTACTTCAATCGAATTTCCCGCATTGAGTTGCATGTCCGAATCGGCATCGAGGCTTCGAGCGATCACATCGTCCCATCCCACGGCTCGTTGCAACAACTGATTCTCGTCCAGATAAAAGTCCATGTTCAGAGAATGAACTTCGGCCGAGTTCCCAGGTTCCATCGCGCGTAAGTAAGCGTTGCCTCGCACCTCAACCTTTTCCAGTTGTTGTTTTTGGTTGAGATTCGCGTGAATCGTGTCGCCGCTCATGATGTCGCGGTTTTGTTCGACCGTCACCCCACCTGCAAATGACAACTTCATGATCTCCTGCTCGAAAGTCGCTTGCGCTGACTTTATTGTTGCCGGAGAGCCTGGCGTTTTTGACTGGGGCTCAGATTTCGGAGTGACGGTGATAGCAACGCTATTCTTCAAGTCAAGTCGTTTGGTGTTCTGGTCCACAACGGCGCCGACTGAAGTTCCTTTGATGGTCTCTTTTTCGAAAGTAAGCGGGGCGTCAGTTCTCGAGATTTTGTTGTTTTGATCGAAGACCAGGGTTTCGGTATTGACGCGGAGGCTCTCCTTTGTATCAATCTTTACGTTTCCTTGAAACGTGATCACAGAACTGTCTGGCATATAGACTGCCCGATTCGCGCTTATCTGGTCCGGCACTTCACCAACATCCGGATAGACCGCGACGCTAACATCCTCCAACTCATGGTGACTGTCAGAGTAAGTGATGTCGCGAGATGCTTTGACTAAGAGATAAAGGCGATCATTCTTGGTGACTCGGCGCTCAAAACCTTCGATGACACCGGTAATGTTCTTCGAGAGCTCAGGTGTGCCCGGTTTGGACTTCCAGCGAGTATTTCGGAGCTTGTAGTAAGAGATCGAGACAAGAGCGATGCCCGAGCAAAGTAAGACAATCGCTGCGATCTTGGCTAAAAGTGGAAATCGGGCCCTTAACCCGATACCAAAAGCTCGTTTTCTGGCTACTTCCTGCATATACGGAACTCAGTATACTGCCAGTAATCTACAAACCCTTAAGGTCCTTTGTCATCAAGGTTTAATAAACGTACGTCAGGCGAGTTCGATGCGACGTTAGTTATGGGCGTTCGCTTTGAATGGGGAATGTTGCCAAAGGTCCAGGACGGCCCCTTCATTTCTCATTGATCATTTTTAATCGGCGAAGGGAGTTAGGTTGGAAAGCCGAATGGAGATTGAAACCGGCCGGCAGGTCCAACCCCCTTTATTTCTGATTGATCATTTGCCATCGGTGTAAGTACACCTTGCAAAGAAATGAGAAATGACCAATGATCGATGACCAATGACCAATAAAGCTTCAACCCCCGGCCAACAGGACAGTCTTTATTTCTCATTGATCATTGGTTATTGGTCATTTTTCATTGCATCACTGCCCATTGAAGCTCCCTAACCCGCAAACCATCCATTCTGGTCCAACAATTTCACCCCGATGCGCTTCGAGCCATCAATTTCATCGGTCCATGAACCATTTACTTCCGCCTCCAGCTTCCCTCCAAACGTAGGCACCAGAATGACTTTGGAACCAACGGAAACCTCTGCATCAATTATAAGGGTTGCACCGCCCCGACTGATTTTTGTTGCTTTTGCCTTTGTATTGAAGCGGCTGCCTGAAAGGTCTGTACCCTCCACTTCGAGCTCAAACTCCACCGGGACTCTCGGGCTGCGGGGTCGCTGTGAAGGGGCGACTTCACCTTGGGAAGATTTCTCAGTCATCAAAAACTCACCACCTTCTGATTTGCAATGATTGTCGGGCGAAAACGTCTGTGCCCGGAGAGGAGGAAGGGCATCCTTAGTGTACCGAATCTGACCTTAGATTGATAGAGCTTCCCTGGCGAACTTCAGTAATTTCTTAAGTTTGCGGCTCGTGTTAGGTATCTGCTTCACGTTAACTAAAGGCACACCCGACGCTACCACGCTTCGATACTGACCACTCAGATCGCGGCAGAGATGTAATGAGACGCAAGACCGGCCAGGATTAAGCTGCCAACAATCAGACGATAACCGATGAAGATTCCAGTCGAATGGGTGCGAAGGAAACGCAACAGAAACCAGATCGAAGCATAACCAACAACGCCAGAAACAAAAGTTCCTACCAGGAGTGGCCCATAGGTCTCAGCAGGCAATTTATGGACTGCCTCTTTCAATTCTAATAAGCCACTGGCGGCGATGGCCGGAATCGACAAGAGAAATGAGAACCGAGCCGCTGTCTCACGAGTCTCACCTGCAAACAGACCCGCCATGATTGTTGAACCTGAACGACTCGAACCCGGAACCAGCGCTAACACCTGGGCAAACCCTACTGCCAGGGCATCGCCAATGCCCAACTGGTCCATAGTTCTCAACCTCTTTCCAACAACCTCAGCGACCGCCAGGAGGATTGCTATAACTATCATCATTGTTGCGATCACCCACAGGTTCTTGGTAAAGGGACCTTCAATCTGCTTTTTCAATAAAAGACCTACCGTCGCTACCGGCAAAGATCCAATAATCACCAACCAACCCAACCACGCGTCGTGAGATAACTTTGGAGTACCAGCCGGAGTTTGACCCCCAAACAGGGCAAGGTGATCAAAGATAAAAGCCCGCAAGATCTTTAAAATATCGCCGGCGAAATACACAAGGACAGCCAGCAAGGTACCAAGCTGCACCACCGCAATCGTTGCAGTAGTTTGCTCGGCCTGGAGAGTTCTATCAACTCCCGAATAAAGGTTCAGCAGACGAGCAGCAAACACAAGATGGGCTGTGGAGCTGACGGGAATGAATTCAGTCAAGCCCTGCACGAGCCCAAGTAGTATGGCTTGTAAGATGGTCATTATTATTTTGCGACGGTTCCCAGCTTCGTCTGATTAATTACAAGATGAACGAACTCTTATTGAAACTATTCACGAAATGAACTGCGGGCTGCTATCCAGTCGTACATGAAATTCGGCATGATCATTCCGGCCCTGACAACTGAAGCGAGCTGCCACGGAAATGCATAACTTTTCTTTCCCAGTTCGATTGCTGAGATAATTTTTCTACCGGCCTCGTCAACCTCCATGAGAAATGGCATCTTTGCTTCACGACCAGCGGTTAACGGTGTGCGGATAAAGCCAGGGTGGATAATCGTTACTTTGATTTTCGTGTTGCGGACGTCGACTCTGACGCTTTCGAAAAAAGATGAAAGACCCGCTTTGCTGGCGCAATAAGCCGCCGACTTAGGGAGTCCTCTATACGCAGACAAACTTGAGATCGCCACCAGGTGTCCAGCGTCTCTCGTTTGCATTTCCGGAAGCACAGCCGCGACGCCGTTAGCGGCTCCTATCAGATTTATATTGATCACCTCGGCAACTTGTTCGGGTTTGAGCTTTGTTGCGTGACTCGACGTCCCAATTCCTGCATTCGCGATCATTACGTCGATTGGTCCAAACTCAAGGCGCAGGCGATCTGCAGCAGCTCGCAGCGATTCCGCATCGCGCACGTCCGCCGGAAGGGCAAGCGCAATTCCCTGCTGCTTCCGGACCTGATCAACGAGCGTGTCCAGGACATCTTGACGACGTGCCAGCAGGCCTAACTTAGCGCCCTTTTGGCCCAACTGCAGACTGAGTTCTTTACCGATGCCTGACGAAGCGCCGGTTAAGAGCACCACTTTGTTTGTCCAATAGGTCAAAGTTCGGTGTCGCTCTCTCAGACTCGTACAACTACAGGTGTGATCACAGGGCGGGAACCAGTTTGTTTCTGTATGAAACGTTTCAACTCGACCCTCAGATGTTCTTTTAGAAGCGAGTCGTCGTCGAGTGTTTGACGGGAAGCACCAACGGTTGCCGAGGTGAGAACACGTTTAGCATCATCGACCAGGCTTGGACTGGACAGTTCTGGAGCTTTAGCCGAACCGTTGGTGCTCAATCCTCTGACACCCTTTGCTACGATTCGCGGATCTTCCAACAGCTCGCCAGTTTCTGCGTCGAGCGTAATAACAGCAGTGACAGTACCTTCGTAGGCCAATTGCTTACGCTCTCGAACGGTGTCGCTTTCGATCTCTTCAAAACCGGTTTCATCGATAAAGGTTCTGCCAATTTCACGTTTGTCGATGACGACAGCTCTTTCGCCGTCCAATTCCAGGACGTCGCCATTTTCAATCAGAATAATATTTTCTTCGGCGTAACCAAGATGATTCTTGACGAATTCCTTATGCCTGAAAAGCATTCTGTACTCGCCGTGGATGGGAACCACAAATTTTGGTCGCACGGCTTCAGTCATGATGCGGATGTCCTCCTGTGAGGCATGTCCACTAACGTGGACCAGGCGGCGCTTCTCCTCGATGATATTTGCGCCTCGCTTATAGATGAATCCGATCATGCGGGAAATGAGGCGCTCGTTGCCGGGTATTATCCTCGCCGATAAGACGACCGTATCGCCTTCCTCGATCATGAGTCCCTTGTAACTCTGTGTGGCCATTTGCGACAGCGCTGCGCGAGCCTCACCTTGAGAGCCAGTCACGAGAAATACGATGGCATCATCGCTCATATTCTTAGCGTCATTTAGCGATACGAGGAGACCATCCGGAATGTCCAGGTAGCCTAAGCGATCGGCGACTTCGACATTCTTCTGCATCGAACGGCCCAGTACGCAAACTCGACGGTTGAACTGTTGGGCGACGTCCAGGACAATTTGAAGGCGGTGAATCGAAGAAGCGAAAGCGGCCACGACGATTCTGCCTGGAGCCTCATTAAAGATCTCTTCGAACGCAGGTATGACGGCGCGCTCAGAAGGAGTGCGACCTGGTACAGTAGCATTCGTTGAGTCGGAAAGAAGAGCGAGAACGCCGTCCTGTCCATATCTTCTGAACGATCGAAGATCGATGGGCTCGCCGATCACCGGCGTCTCGTCAACTTTATAGTCACCGGTATGAATAATGGTGCCGACCGGCGTCTTGATAGCCAACGAGAAGCAGTCAACGAGCGAGTGCGACACTCGTATGAACTCGACTGAAAACGAGCCAATTTCGACAACGTCCCGAGGCTCAACTCGATGCAGTAGCACATCACCCAACAACTCGTGTTCTTCGAGTTTGCTTTCGGCCAACCCTGCGGTGAAGTGTGAACAATAAACCGGAACGTTAAATCTCTTCAGGATATAAGGCAGCGCCCCAAGGTGATCCTCGTGGCCATGGGTCAGAACAATCGCGGTAATGTGGTCGCGATATTCTTCAAGAAAATTGAAGTTGGGTATGGACACGTCGACACCGTAGGCACTCTCCTCTGGGAAACCCATGCCGGCATCCAGGATGAGCATTTCGTCGGCATAGCGCACGGCCATACAATTCATCCCAAACTCACCAATGCCGCCGAGCGGGATGATCTCAAGGACACTACTCACTTTTTGTTCTTACTCTACTCTCCAGAGAAGGCCTCTTGACCAATGACGCTAAGATCTTGAGGTTAGTGGTCGCAAAGTATAGCACGTGGCTCTTTGGAGTGCGTCGGCCCGGAGACGCTTTGTTATATAATTAAGGCCCAGTCAGTCACAGAATTTGAAACGCTACGCCAGGCCGGCGAACTGCAAAATGCTACAATCCGGTCCATGTCTAAACTACACTTCTTACTGGCAATAATCACACTTGTACTGCTGTCGACCAATATGTCGGCCGCGCCGGGAACGATGCGGATTGACTTCTATCACAGTGGTGATGCGTCTCGTGAAATCTTTAGTCTCGATAGAGTTGTAATCGAGCCGTTGCCCTGGCCCGGCGACACTTCGCAAAACATCGACTCATCAAATTTAGGAAAGTATTTCTTCGAGATTCGAGACCAGAAATCGAAACAGGTCTTGTACTCACGGGGCTTTGCTTCAATTTTCGGCGAGTGGGAAACAACAGACGAAGCTAAGTCTTTGAATAGAACTTATCAGGAATCGCTGCGGTTTCCCGCACCAACTTCCACCATCGACGTTGTGTTGAAAAAACGCGACGATAAGAATCAGTTCAAGGATATTTGGACCATCTCTGTTGATCCGACAGACCAATTTATCGATCGCTCTAAAACTGCTCCGCCGGCTCCGGTCCTTACGATCCAGAAAATGGGTGAACCAGAGACGAAAGTAGACTTCCTTATTCTTGGAGATGGATACACCGCCGCAGAGTCAAAAAAGTTTGAGGCTGACGCGCGACGATTGACAGAAGTTCTATTCTCAACTTCGCCTTTTAAAGAGAACCGCAGACATTTCAACGTCTGGGCCATATGTCCACCCGCCGCAGAATCTGGAATCTCAAGACCTTCCACTGGCGTCTACCATGATTCACCTTTGGGAGCCACTTACGATGCATTTGGTTCCGAGCGGTACGTACTGACATTCGACAACCAGGCGTTACGCAAAACCGCCGCCTTCGCTCCTTATGAGTTTATAGAGGTCATTGCGAATAATCGTACCTATGGTGGTGGTGGGATTTTCAATCTCTACAGTACCGTTGCAGCTGACAATGCTTTCGCCAACTACGTTTTTGTCCATGAGTTTGGACATCACTTCGCCGGCCTGGCAGACGAGTATTACACCTCGGACGTATCTTATGGGCCAGCAACCACCCGGGTTGAACCATGGGAACCAAACGTTACGGCACTGCTGGATATTCCCACGTTAAAGTGGCGGTCGCTAGTGTCTCCAATTGCCAGCGATACTCCCATTCCCACACCGTGGAACAAGGTAGAGTTCGAGACTTATTCTCGTGAGATCCAGGCCCGGAGGGGACAACTCAGAAAAGAAAAGCGACCTGAAGAAGAGATGGAAGCGCTTTTCCATGAAGAACTGGACCACGAAAAGGCAATGTTCGCCAAAGAGAAGTATGCGGGTAAAGTCGGTGCATTTGAAGGAGCCATGTACGAAGCTCGTGGTTACTACAGACCGGAAATTGATTGCATCATGTTTTCGAGAACTAACCACTTTTGCCGGGTTTGCCGGCAAGCTATCGAGCGAGTAATCAAAATGTATTCGAGGAGTTGAATGTGACGTTTCCCCTGGCACACCTGATTCTTATCGTTGTTGCGGCGTTTGTTCCCTCAGTAGTTCAAGACGAGCGCGTCGTGGATAGATTCATCGCCGCCGAGGCGAAGCGTGAACACGGCGAGGAACCCGAGGGCATCAGAAAGACTGTGAAGGGTGATCTGGATCATGACGGTCTGCCGGATGTAGCGGTCCTGTACACGATTGAAGGGCAGAACGGTTCCAACAACTACATCCAATACCTTGCAGTCTTTGTGCAGAGAAAAGATCGTCTGGTCTATGCCTCCCATCGCTCGGTTGGAGGTAAGAACTGGCGCGCAGTAGAAATCAATTCGATAAGCGACGGACTGATTCATTTCGACACTACCGACTATGCCGAAAAGGATCCATCCTGCTGTCCCACCATCAAGGGTTCAACGTATTTCATATTGGCTGGTCGAAGCCTCAAGGAGAAGAAAACCTCGAGAGCTGCTTCGAACGAGTGAAAACTAACCACTCAATACTCTGTGCAACCTCGGTGTTCTCGGTGCCTCGTGGTGGAATCCTGGGCCACATTTCTAACCACCGAGGCACAAAGAGCACAAAGGTCGCACAGAGATGTTGAGAATTCTAAGGATGTAAGGCTGGACCTTATGCTATGTTCTCGAGTCCATGAGAACCGTCAAACTTTTAGGCTGGACCATTGCCCTTCTTTTCGTCTCTTATCAGCATTCGCCAGGCAAGCCCCTCCAGCTGACGCCTCACCGGATCTCACTCGCCAACGGCAAAACGTTCGCGCTTAACCTGCCGGCAGACTTCGAAATAAAGATAGCCGCCGAGGGATTGAAACGCGTGCGTTTCATGGCCAAAGCCCCCGACGGAAGAATCTTCGTTACCGACATGTACAGTCTGGCTGATAACAAGCGAGGCGCAGTTTATATTCTCGATGAGTTTGATCAGACGACTAAGCGATTCAAAAAGGTCATTCCATTCATGACGGGACTGAGAAATCCCAACAGCGTCGGTTTCTACCAGGATAGCGCGGGCATCGACTGGTTTTACCTTGCATTAACTGATCGTTTGCTTCGCTATCGTTACGAGGCTGGTTCAATTAAACCTGCAGGAACTCCAGAAACGCTCGCGACATTTCCAGATTACGGGTTGGGCTATAAGTATGGTGGCTGGCATCTGACACGTACAATTGCGTTTGGACCAAACAACAAACTTTACGTTTCAGTCGGCAGCAGTTGTAACGCCTGTGAAGAGAAGGAAGAGGTTCGGGCCACCATTATCGAGATGGATCCTGACGGCAAGAACCAGCGTTATTTCGCGCGAGGATTGCGCAACGCCGTTGGTCTAAGATTTGTGGACGGACGGCTTTATGCAACGAACATGGGCGCGGATCATCTTGGACTGGACCGGCCAGCAGATACGATGGGTGAAATCACCGATGGTGCAAACTACGGCTGGCCTTTTTGCTTTCAAGTTTCCGGTAAAGTTTTTATTGATTCGAAGCTAAATCCTGGCGGGAACAGGCACGACTGTAAGAAGTCACGGCCACTGGATATTTCTTTCGCGGCCCATGTAGCTCCACTCGGTCTTGAGTATTTTGATACCGAAAGCCCTGATGGGCTTCGGAGCTCGTTCCTCGTCGCATTGCACGGCTCCACCAATAAGCGGATTGCTCGAGGTTATCGGGTGGTCCAGGTAGTGGGTCGCTCAACTCGGGACTTTATTACCGGCTTTCTACAAGATGGAGTAGTTAACGGACGGCCGTGCGACATTTTCAAACTTGGCCCAAACAGTTTTCTCCTGACAGACGACAAAGCAGGAGTGATCTATTACGTGGAACAGAAACCAGCCAAGTCATAATTATGAATTCAGAATTGTCCTTGATAATTTGGACTTTGGTTTTTGGTTTTTGATCTTTGATCTTTGATCTTTGGCCTTGTATGTTTCTAAGCATACGCGCACAAAATCAAAGACCAAAAGTTCAAAATACAAAGTAGAAGATCTAAGATCCAAGACCTAAGACCTAAGACCTAAGACCTAAGACCTAAGACCAAATATCCAATGATAATTCTCACCCAGATCGAGTAAAATACCCCGACCTAATCTCCATCCAGCACTGAAAGGAAAACTTAATGAGGTTCCGAATCCTGCTACTCCTCGCGGTCGTAGTCTCGCTGCAGTCACCAACGTTGGGTCAGAAACGAAATATCACCGAAAAAGATCTCTTCAACTTTGTCTGGATTGGTGACCCGCAAGTTTCTCCTGACGGTACACGCATCGCATTTATCCGCGTCACCGTTAACGACCGAAAAGATGGTTACAACACAGCAATTTGGATGGTCGAAACTGCGTCTGGGATAAGTCGGCAATTGACTCGCGGAACGCGTGATGCAAATCCGCGCTGGTCTCCTGATGGCCAGTACCTGATGTTCGTGCGTTCGGCTGAACGTGAGGGACGCACCGATCCACCACAACTCTTTATGATGGGGATGGCAGGCGGGGAACCTTTTCAGTTCACCACACTCCCGCGCGGCGTTGGTAATCCACAATGGTCTCCGGATGGTAAGTCCATTTTGTTCTATAACGGCGCAACCCAGGAAGAGATCGCGAAAGCACAACGCGCGGCTGCCTCACCTTCGCCCTCACCAGGCGCGAGCCCGAAACCTGAAGATCGCGAATCTGATGTAAGGGTGATTACACGGGCAATCTATAGATCGAACGGCGCCGGATACGTCGACAACAAACACCCGACGCACCTATGGGTTGTCGCGGCGCCACGTACCGGAGACGAGAAAGTTACTCCAAAACAACTCACGCAGGGCCGCTTCGATGACGGTAACGCCACCTGGTCCAAGGACGGTGCGCAAATCTATTTCGTTTCTGATCAGACTGAAGAACCTTATTACGAGCTGCCCAATACCGACATCTATTCGGTCCCCACAAACGGCGGTCCGGTCACAAAACTAACCTCCTTTGACATGGGCGCTGGTGCTTTATCGGTCAGTCCAAACGGGAAGAAACTTGCTTTTTACGCTTCAGCCTCCAAGCCTGTTCAGTCATACACGGAGCCTGATCTGTGGGTATTGGATATTGCCCCAAACTCCCAGCCAAAAAACCTGACTCGTGATTTTAATTTTGATGTGGGATCCGGTGTCGGCGGCGACAATACGTCGCCGCGCAGTGGTGGTGGAAATCCGCCAATCTGGTCCGCTGACGGGAGTAGGATTTTCGCTGTCTTTGCCAAAGAAGGAAAAGCCAATCTCGGATCATTCGATTCCACAACCGGCCGTGAAACTGATATTACCAGCGGCAATCAAGCAGTCGTGACTGTTCGTTCAGTCCCTGGAGCTACAAAGTTTGCCCTCCTGATTTCTACACCGACACGTATCGGCGATCTCTACTGGCTCGATGGGACTTCAGGTACTCCAAAGCAGCTCACGAATATCAACGATGAGCTGTTTTCAAAACTGAATCTAACGGAACCGGAAGAAGTTTGGTACACCAGCTTCGATGGAAAGAAAGTACAAACATGGGTACAAAAGCCACCCGACTTTGATCCGAATAAAAAGTACCCTCTGATACTCAATATCCATGGCGGACCACACAGTGCCTACGGGTTTATTTTCGACCACGAATTTCAATGGATGGCAGCCAAGGGCTACATTGTTCTCTATCCAAATCCACGAGGCAGTACCAGCTACGGGCAGGAGTTTGGCAATATCATCCAGTATCGATATCCGGGTGATGACTATAAAGATCTGATGGCTGGAGTGGATGAACTGCTCAAGCGTGGTTACGTAGATGAGAAGCGATTAGGAGTTACCGGTGGAAGCGGTGGTGGCCTCCTGACGAATTGGACCATCGGGCAAACCACTCGATTCGCCGCAGCCGTCTCACAACGAGATATCGCTGACTGGGCTGACTGGTGGTACACGGCTGACTTTACTCTCTTCCAACCCAACTGGTTTAAGGGCCCGCCCTTTGAAGATCCGGAAGACTACCGAGTCCGGTCTCCGATCACTTACATCAACAAGGTACAGACTCCGTTGATGCTAATACTCGGAGAAACTGACTATCGTACTCCCACAGGCTCGGGTGGAGAGCAGATGTTTCGCGCACTCAAATATCGAAAGATACCAACTGTGATGGTTCGATTTCCTAATGAGACTCACGAGTTGTCGCGGTCCGGTCAACCTTGGCACCGGATCGAGCGTTTGCAGCACATCGTGGGCTGGTTCGATAAATGGCTACTGGGGGTACCGAAACCTGAATACGAAGTTGGAGAGGTCACCAGCACCGCCAGCAATCAGTGAGCTTAAGATGAAAACCCTTGGATTAATCGGAGGCGTTGGTCCTGAATCAACCGTTGATTATTACCGTCAGCTTGTCTCTGGATTTCGGGATAAAGCTGGCGGTAGTTATCCGCCCGTAATCATCAATAGCGTCGATCTCAAACTACTACTCGATTGGATGGCGCAAAACCGGCTCGACCTGGTGGCAGATTACCTTGCTGCGGAGCTTCGAAAACTTGAACTTGCAGGCGCCGATTTCGCAGCTCTCGCATCGAATACTCCGCATATTGTGTTCGATGAGCTCCAGCGACGGTCCAACCTTCCTTTAATCAGTATCGTTGATGCGGCTTGCAGAAGGGTTCGGCGCCAGGGAATGAAGACCGTTGGTCTATTTGGGACGCGCTACACAATGCAAGCGACGTTCTATCCAAATACTTTTGCGCGGTTAGGGCTGACACTCGTACTCCCAAACGCGAATGAGCAAGCTTATATTCATGAGAAATATCTGGGCGAACTTTTAAATGATCAGTTTCTGCCCGATACACGCAAAGAAATGCTCGGGATCGCCGCCAGACTGCAAGCTGAACACGGTATTGAAGGATTGATACTCGGAGGCACAGAGCTTCCTTTGCTATTGCGGGATGAGGAATATGATGGCTTGCGCATGCTCGACACTACTCGAATCCACGTCGCTGAGTTAATCGATCAGATGCTGACTTAACTCAGCGCCCTCATCGACTCTGCGGTTAAACCTAATCCCACTAACGCAGAGATGCCGGGTTTAGAAACGTTAATGGGTCTTCAGCGGATTCCATCCGTCTGCGCCGCGTAAGACTTTAGCGACGGTGATCTTCCTTGCTTCGTTATGGCCCAACTGCCTGGACCACTGAACCCGCTCATTACTCGAGGCACCTGGACCATGGCTGTTGAACTCAGCATAGCGCGCCGTCTTCTCTCGTGCCGGTAGATTCCAGTTCTGCCAGCCCTCCGGCCGAACCACAGCCGACATCTCGGTATCGAGAAACATTACACTCGAGAAGTCGCGCCAGGGCCTGCCAAGGTATGTTTTTACGCTTGCATTTTCTCCAGTGATCCTACAGCCGTTAAACACAAAACCGAACGGAACGTCATCATAAGTGGAAGCTGCCGTGATGTAGCCAGAATCACGACAGTGAATTGTGCAGCGTTCGAAATATGCAGTTGCCGCTCCGAAGATAAAATCCACATGCCCACTGATGTAACAGTCTTCAAAGTACTGCCGTCCCCGGTTAAGAAACATCGTGTCCTGCCAACCCAGAAAGCGGCAACGACGAAAGAGTGCTCGATCACCATCGACTCGAATCGCCAGAGCCTGGCCCACCGGTCCTGCGGTGTTTTCGAAAGTTATATTCTCTGCCTCGAAGTCATCTGCATCAATTACCGTCGAAGGGGTCCTGAACGTTCCGATAGGTTTTCCATTCAGACCAATCATGTTCGCATGAAGATCGAACGTTAAAATTGTCGAAGCGGCATCCTCTCCGACGAGCCGAAAGAAACGCTTCTCGTGCTGGATGTAGATCAGTTCCTTGTAGACACCGGGCTTTATTCGAATAACAACAGGAAAGGACCTGGTGCCCGCGGGGACAGACATGATTGCATCCTGAACACTCTTGAACTGAGCGCTACCATCAAGTGCGACCGTAATCTCAATCGGCTTGCTGACGCGCCGGTCGCTGGCGGCTTTCGTTTCAACCGGCAAACTCAAAGCGAATAGCCCCAGCACTAGTAACCGTAACGTGAATCTCATTCCCGGGCTCCGCCGGGACGACTGTCCCACCACGCCTTCAAGTCTCGGTCGAGACTCCCAAGGTCTGGTCGCTTCTCTGCGATGCGCTGCGCCTCCTGCCACTCCGAATTCAGATTGCCGACGTTCACGTCTGAACCAACTTTGATGAAGAGTGGGAGTTGGTGTGGTTCGGCGTTGACCGTGACCGTCTGACCTCCCGGAAAGGTCTTTGTTGGATTCCATGCATCTCGCCAGGATGCACCCGCCGGGAGATAAACCTCTTGGGTACGCTTGCCTTTTTCCCAGATTGGCGAAACTACCAGGTCGTTTCCATACATGTAGGTCCACCAGTTGGACCATGCTGCCGGCGCGACAGGATCGACGAGGAACAGCGGTCGGACAATCGGCATACCTGTTTTTGCCGCCTCCTGCGCGTGCTTGTAACTATAGTCGACGAGTCGTTCATGTAGCCGTGCATAGAGCCGCCAGATGGCAATGAGTTGGATGTCATACTTAGGCTCGCGCGGTAGGTTCCAAAAGGCGACATTGCGAGTTGGGCCAACTTCCATAATCGGGTTCAAGGCGCCAAATGCCAGCCAGCGACCGCAGACTTCCTGTTCGAGTAGCTGCTGGTTGTAGCCGCAAATGTCAGAGCCCCAGTTTGGATAACCCATCACCGCAGACCGCTGAATAGCGATGATCGAAGCGCGTAGTCCTTCCTGCGTTCCCCCAATGTCGCCGCCCCAGAACACTGAATACGGCGAGCTACCGGTATATGCAGCGCGTGGCATCAGAAAGAAGTCGTTCCCACGGTGTTTTTCAGCTACTTCGTAAACAGCTTTCACGTACATCGCCGGATAGGCATTTCGATTTTCACGGATCGAACGACCGTCAAACACTTTGTAAGGGCCCGTTTCCGGGATGTCTTCCTCGCCGCGGTCCAATTTGAATCCGGCGACTCCCAGTTTCAGTAATTTCGCGATGCCATTTTGCCAGTAAGCTTTTGCAGCGGGATTAGTGAGATCGACCATCGGGTAGTTGTTTCCAGTCATCGGTCGAACCTGACCCGCGAGCACATACGCTTTGGCAAGAGCTTCGCGCATCATCTTTCCCTGAAAGAACGGAGCGATCCACAAGACGGTCTTTGTTTGACCGCCGTCGAGCCACTTAACCATCTCTCCAAAGTTTGGCAGGCGCTGCTCGTCTATCTCAAAATCATCATAGCCCCATGGCTTTCCTGGTCCCCATGGTCTGTCTATCCAGTAGACACCGTTCGGAATGCCAAAGGCCTTCATCATCAGCACGTCTTCCATAATCTCGGAGTTAAATGGACCAGTGACTGGACTGCCGTCGTAGTAGGTAGCTCGCTGTGTGTGTTCGTCTCGCCAACGCCACGGCAAGTACAGCCATTTTGGCGGAAGAAAAGGTAGACCAGCATCAAGGGCGTGGGCGCGCACCAGCGTGGCGGGATCTTTTGCGGTGTAGATAGTGAGCGAGAATGAAGGGCCTTCAAATTCGATAGCTACTCTTTTAGGATCGGCGCTTGCGAAATCAAAGACGCCGGGCCAGTTGCCATGCACGAAGGCTGCATAACCACGAGATGACAAATAGTAAGGAGCGTAAATTGAAGTTGTAGGCTTAACAATCATCTCAACCTTCTGCCCGCGAAGGTTCATCGCCTCTTGAATGCCTGTGGCCCAGGAGTTGGCTTGTGGTCCATCAACAACACGTTCCATCAAGCCGGTGAAATACTCTTTTTGAACGGCGTCTATCGATAAGCCCCATTTTAGAATGTCAGCGTCAGGAGCGGCTTTGAAGGTGAGACCGAAGTTTTTTCCTTGGGGGGTAACGGTAACGGTTACCAGTCTGCCGTCATCGAGCTTGACCTGTTTCGTCCAGGCTTTTGGTCCAACGAGCGCGTTAATTCCGGATAATGTAACGCGTCCATTGGCAGTCTCGAAGAAGAGCTGATCCACTTTAAGCGACCGGCGTCCAACGGTTGGTTTCAACTGTATGGACTGCAGTGTAATAGCGGAACTGGGAACTCGTTGAGAATAAACACTGACACTCATGCACAACAGCATGAGCGCGATTGAGAGTAGTTTTTTCATTTATTTGTTAGCTGAGAGGTTTAGTGTGGCTTTGGTCTTTGGTCTTTGTAGTTTGTACTTTGCTTGCCCAATTCTGAACTCGCATGCTTAGTAGTTCCCGGCACACGAAAGGACAAAGGCCAAAGGCCGGCCAACAACCGATATATCTCCCCAACCTTCCTACCAATATTGATGAACCAGGCGGCGGATCTCTTTGTCGTAAAGAGTCTGAACCGCGGCCATTGTTTCGCTCGATAAAGCAGGCAGACTTGCCGCGGCGACATTCTCTTCAACTTGAGCTGGACTCTTGGCTCCGGGTATTGCGCACGTCACTTCCTCAAACATCAATATCCAACGCAACGCAAACTGGGCCATTGTAATGCCGGCTGGAATCAAGGCTCGTAGCTCTTCAACCACTCGTAGTCCGGTTGCGTAATCAACGCCTGAAAAAGTCTCACCGCGATCAAAGGCTTCGCCATGACGATTGAATTGCCGGTGATCATCCGCTCCGAATTTGCTCTGCATGGTCAACTTACCTGAGAGCATCCCCGAGGAAAGTGGTACTCGGGCAAGAATTGCCACTTTCCGTCTGCCGGCCTCCTTGAAGAAGTGATCTCGAGGACGCTGCCGAAAAATATTGAAGATAATTTGCACCGATTGTACGTTCGGATACTCGATGGCTTTCAATGCTTCCTCAACACGCTCAACGCTGACTCCGTAGTACCGTATTTTGCCCTCTTGGACCAACGTATCAAGTCCTTCAAAAAGTTCGGGCTGGTAATAGACATCGGTGGGCGGACAATGGAGCTGCAAGAGATCGATCGAGCTCGTTCTAAGGTTTTGCAAGCTTCGCTCGACAAATCGTCGGATATTCTGAACTGTGTACCCCGAAGCAAGATGCGGATCCAATCGCCGACCAGCTTTGGTTGCAATAATTATTTCCTCGCTTCTCTCCTCTCTTAATTGAGCGAGTAATCGTTCGCTTCGACCGTCTCCGTAAACATCTGCGGTATCGAAAAAGTTTACTCCCAGGTCCACTGCACGGTGCAGAGCTTTCAGGGATTCCGAATCAGCTACGTCGCCCCATGATCCGCCGATTGCCCAACTGCCAAAGCTAACCCCGGAAACGCGCCAGCCGGTTCTTCCCAGTTCACGTAGTATCAAATCAAAAGCCTCCTTTTTGGTGCATAAAGACAAGTTTCGAGTAAGTCAGATTGCTTGTAACAAAGCGGTAACAACTTACCGCAATCTAAACGTCATTCCCAGCCTAAAATCATTGACTTATCCCGCCAGATAGTTTAGAAAATTCATCACTCGCACTGGTTTTTTAGGGCCCCTCATCTCTTTAACGACGACTGCGTCCTTTGCTTCCGAGGAACTTTGACAATGAGCTCGTCGCGTATTGCGGTTTCCCTTCTTCTTTTCGTCGCGTCTGTCGTGTTGTTTACGAGCAGAGCATCATCAGCACTTTTACCTGGTTTAGCACCGTCCGTTGATTCACCTTTTATCAGTTATCACGGGACCATCGAGGAAATAGATCGGTCCAAGGTGGACGACCACGCACCCGGTCTCAAAGAAGACATTCCCACTAAGTTTGCGGCCCGCTACGAGGAATGGAAGTCCGAGTTCCTTTCGACTGAAGCCGGTCGCAATCAATGGAATTTCTACAAAAATAATCCGAGTTTCCAATTGACGATCACGATGACGCGCGACAACGCCGAGGGCGCGACCACGGGTAAATACCGATGGAACGATGCCGGGCAACTCGTCGCCGCCACCATCACCTTAGGGTCACGCCTGGACGAGGGCTATCCGAATCCAATCTACTTCCCGGTGATGAATTCGTTAGTGCCGACAGAGACGTCTAACCGCATTAGTGGCAGCACTCTCGCGGCGACAAAACTGGCCCATGAGTTCGGTCATGTCAATCGAACGGCAAAAGTCGACGGCAACATCTATCAACTTCAAGCTCAACTTATTCCGCAATACAACAAAATCTTTCTGACTAACGGTCGCAAAGCTGACGACCCAAAGCTCATTGAGCTTGTTCAAAAACTCGGTGGTACACCAGTTGAGATTTGGGAAGACCGCGAGTACTGGGGTGAAGCCAATGCAATGGTCTATCTCCAGGACCGCTTTAGCGAAGACAGTCTTCGTTGCTCGCTCTTCAACCGGATTCGTCATAGCGTCGACCTTTACGCGAAGAGTTACGAACCTCGCTTTCTCGAGGTGATACGGGCCACGCCGAATCGAAAATTGTGTGGCTGGCAATAGAGCCTCAAAATTTTCGAGCTAACGAAGCATTCAACCCTTCCCATCTAACTGTCCACGAACCGTCTGCCGGAAATCCCGGCGCGTGGCGGTTTGCTCCACCTTTCCAACCAGCCGCCATCATCGCGACCGCGTAAAGCAGACCACCATTACCGGGTAAGTAACACGGCAGATTCTGTCGTTGCCAGTTATGCCCGTTCGGCAGGTAACGATTCTTGGCCGTATCCATCAGCAGAGCATCAACTGCGGCTTTTCCCTGCTCCAGACGTGCTGCTGTTAACGCGGTTAAGGGGTAATCCCAACCCCACGTATCAGCCCACTGCCATTCTTTCAACGTCTTGTGAAGCGTTTGTCGCATTGTGTCGGAGTCTGCCGCGTCGCCAGGAAGAAAACCCAGGGCTGCCAACATTGAAGGGTGATCGCGATTCCGCTCGGTATATGTTTCCGGACAGTTCTCGTGAGCAAGGTAGACACCATCTTTCACCGGCAGCGGCGCCAGCTTACGAGCAACTTCTACCCATTCTTTAACTGGCTCTTTGCCGAGTCGCTGACGCCATTTCAACGCCACTTCGAGCCCAAATCGCCAGTATGCAAGTTCGAAGGTTGGGTTCCATGTCTCTCTCGGCGGGTGATTTTCCTGGGCGGGAATCACAGGCGGACCGAGCACATACCGATTTCTCTTCTCCTCGTAAAAGGCATAAGAGGCCATGAACGACGCCGACTCGAAGACCATGTCTTTGAAACGCTGCAGGGTCGTCGCATCGGGATGACTTTGATAACAAAGCTCGGAATAGAAGATCGGATGTGGTTGCTGCCAGATGAGCAGAGGTCCTATGGGAGAAGGACTATCACGCCCCTCTGGTCCAACCATCTTGGGCCAACGAGCTCCAGCATAACCCTGGGATCGGGCGAGCTCGCGGGCTACAGGCAGTATCTTCTGATACCAGTCAAGACTCCTTTCAAACATCGGGAGTCGGTTCCAGAGAGCGAAGTGTGTCGCATGCCACCAATGCATCTCGAGGTGAAACTTGCCGTACCAACTGTTGATGGTCAAACCTGTTTCCTGAGGCGGCAAGGAGCCGGCACACTGGATTGCAGTCAAATACTGCGATAGCACGATCCGTCGTTCCAGTTCGTGCGCGCGACTATCCTTGCTATCGGCAAGTTCCAGCGCACCACCAGTGGACCAAAAGCGCTTCCAATGCCGGGCACTCGACTTGAACGTCTCGTCAGCGCCAGGTGGATCATGGACCAGCGATTGTGAGTTGAAGCCCAACACAAGCTGTAATCTCCCACTCTCATCACGAGGGAACAACACAAATGTGTGTGCTGTGGTTCTCTCGCATCGAGCCTCAGGGCTCATTAACGAAACAAAGTATTTCTCCGCTTCAAGCGTTCTCACGAGATGCGTAACTCGGTCCGACCTTGTCAGGATCTCGGTTCGATGACGGTTCGGCTCATTCCAAATCGCGGCAGCCATGGAAGGAGAGCCGTAAGGAAAGGTTACGCGGATTCCCAGTTGTTTTCGTCTTATTAACTCCGAATCGATTTGCACTGCGATCAAATCGGAGGTCGGATGGACGGTGGTTTTGACTGCTACCGGAACATCATCGAGGTAGAAGCGACTATTTATAAGACCACGGACCAGGTCGAGCTCCTGGTCTATATTCGTCAATTCGCCGGCAGTTATCTCTTTCTCTGAATCTGCAGCTCGACACAAACTGACGCGGCCCAGGTGAAGTCGGTGAGGATTCTCGCGCAACCAATTGTATAGGTCTGATTGCCCGTCAGAACTTGTTTGGTAGCCGACGTCTCTGCCGTGAGAGTTGTATTTTACCAACCGAAGCTCTTTGGTAGTAAACGTCGCCGGAGTGCTATGCCATCCCCACTGAGACATCGTGCAAAGCGGGACCGAGGCTTCGTACTCAGCAGCAATAGTCTGCAGACCAGTCACATCAACAGTAAACGCAAACTCGCCGTTACCCACTGACAGTGGTGCGAGGGGTTCGACCTGTTTCAGTCGCGGATTATGCCGTCGAACCAACGAGAGCCGGTCTATAGATCCTGATTTTTGCGCAGTAGAACCTGGATGAGACTGGGTCGATTCAGAAGCGGCAATGTGCCGAAACAGTTGAGGACCAACTGCAAAGACTCCCACCGTACCGCCAAGTTCTTGAATGAATTTACGCCTTGAAACCATTTTTGAGTTGGGAACTGTCTCCGGGCAGAGGTCCGCGGAAAATTAGAATTGAGCCATGATAAAAGAAGGGACTGGACCGTTGGATCCAATCCCTTCCATGTTGACGGAATTGATTTTATCTAAAAGATAAACTTCAACCCGAGCTGTGCTCGTCGCGCGTAGTTGTCTTGCGGCGAGGGAATCTGTCCAAAGTTTGTTGCGGTTGGACCAGTAGCCGGCGCCAGGAAATAGGGCTCGTTGAACGCGTTGAGAAACTCCGCGCGTAACTGGATCTTCATGCTTTCCCGAATCGCAATGTCCTTCTTGAGAGTCAGATCGACATTCTTGATGTAGTCTCTGCGAACATCCTTAAACCGGTAGGGCAATGATCGCAGGTGGAATACCGGAGTAGCGTTTGTCGAGTTATTGTTCAGGACCGTAGTGAAGGCCCCGGTATTAAACCAACGGGCTGTCGTTCGTTGGTCAGCAGGAATCGATAAGGCACCACCGTTATAGAAGATGTCTCCTGAAGTAACGGCAGTCGTTGCGTTGTACGCACCGAAGGCTACAGGGAATCCGCTCTGCAGGGTAACGGTGCCGCCGAGTTGCCAGCCACCAATGATCGCGTTCGTCACCCAGTTTGCTGATGATGCGAACCTCTCTCCTTTTCCGAAGGGCAGCGAGTACATGGCACTGGCAGCCAAACGGTGCGGGGAATCCTGATCAGAAATCATCTTGGTTGGGAACTGATCAGCCTGGTTAAGGTATTCAGTCGCTTGCGTCCATTTCGACTTCGTATAGCTCATCTGGACTGTATAGCCCTCGGAGAATCTCTTTTGGAGGCTGAACTGGCCGGCGTAATACCATGATTTCCCGTCGTTATTGGTAGTCAACACATCACCAAATTGCGGGAAGGGTCGAAGCAATTGCTGAATTTGTACCTGCGCGTTTGTATTTGGGAACAAACCCAAGAATGGATTTGGAACGTTCGTAGTCAGGAACGTGTTGTTGCTGTTCATCGCAGCGGTGCGCGAATTGTCGGCGTTCAGGTACTTGCTCGGCAGCGCATTGATATTGCGAACAATCTCAATGTCGTAGCCTCTGTTACCGACGAATTCTGCTTCTGCAACCCAGCCGCCCGGCAGTTCTCTTTGGAAGCCGATTTGGAAGCGTGCCTGTTTCGACACTTTCGGATTCTGATTAAAGAACGAAATTGCCTGGCCCAGGTTTGTTTGTTTACCTAGTGTGTTGCCCACGGGTTCAAGCACAGTCGTGTTAGTGAATGGAGTGGACAACGAGTACGGGATCGGCGCACCGCTTGCCAACTGGTTCAAGACTCCGGTTGTTGTTCGCGTGTAACCGGGCTGGATAACGTCGCCGCGACGTTCACCGAGGAAGCCGGCGAATATACCGAAGCCGCCGCGGATCACAGTCTTCTGGCCCATCTGGTAAGCAACGCCGACGCGCGGGAGAAAACTATTTTTCGGCGTTTCATACAGGCCGCTTCCGGTGTCCTTGCCCGCGAATAAGAGTCCACCCTTAACGTTAAGTTGCGGCACGGCTGCTTTCAACGCGGCATTATTGATCGCCGCATACGCTGTTTGAGCGGCCGTTTGGAATGGTTGGACATAGTCAAAATCGAAACCGGAAACACTCTTGTTTTGACGCTCAACCAAAGGTGTTTCAACCTCGTATCGCAGTCCGAGATTCAAGGTCAGCTTGCTGGTGACCCTGAAATCGTCTTGTACGAAGAAGCCCCAGGTCTTCGAATACTCCGAGTAATCTGCGCGCCGGACAAAATTCAGTGTGCTCGGATACCCCAACAGGAATGAGGCAAAGGCCTGAACACCAAGCGTGTCGGCCCCAGTTGAACCGTTGCTCGCCTGTCTTGTGTAACTGTTGTCGAAGATAAACTGACCTGTTTGGTCATTACTCGTGAAGAAGTCGTCCTCACGATAGATTCTCAGCTCGCTTCCGAATTTCAACGAATGCTTTGAGAAACTCTTATTGAGAGTGGCCGAGACGGAGTGCGAACTCACCGGTCGGAATTCGTTGCCGAAACCAGTACCCAAGGTTGCGCTTCCCGGAAAATCAAAACGCGGAAAGCGTCTTACGTCGTCAGCTGTAAGATTTGCAAATGACGATGGAAAACCAAGGCTCGTTAAATCAAAGCCCTTCGCATCATCTTCCTGATCCTGCCCGCGAATGAACCGATTGAAACCGTAGCGGACGTTCAGGATTGTGGTGGCATTGAAAGTGTGAACATCGTCGATAACACCCTGACGTGAGATGAACAAGAAGTTCACGCCTGATGCCACTGAATTCAGATAGTCGTTGTAGTGGCTGCTTCGATCGTACCAACTGCCGCGAACGAAGAGTCTGTTCTTATCTGAGAAATTCTGGTCAATACGAAAAGTGTAATTGTCGTATGGCTGGGTTTTTTCTGACAAAGTAGAGTCGAAGATGTTGCTCACGAGACCCGGTTGCTTCGGTAACGAATAATAACCGAGTATTGCCCTGGCTACCGGGTTGATGCGATCGGTAGGAATCTTGTTTCCGGAAAACTGAGTGCCCGTGTAGATTGGCGCTGAAGCCGTTCCTGTATTGATCCGAGTCGTCGGATCGAAGATGGGGATAGACGCACAGGGTTGTGCAGCCGAAAGCGGCACACACGAAAAGTCGCCATTTCTCATGGCTGCAGTCGGTACCCAAACAGTGCCGGCATCATACCGAGGCCGCGAGTCGCGAATTCCTTCATACGAGAATAGGAAGAAGGTCTTGTTCTTCCCGTTATAGACTTTCGGAATCCAAACGGGACCGTTAACACTAAATCCAGGACGATTGGAATACGAGAACGGACGCGGAGTTCTATTAGCGTTTCCGAAGAAGTCGTTAGCGGCTATACCACTGGGCTCAAGCCAGAGATAGGCTGACCCGTGAAACTGATTTGTGCCTGACTTAATACTGATGCTGGTTACGCCGCCCTCGGTGTTACCGAACTGCGCGTCAAATGTGGCAGTCTGTACTTTGAACTCCTGTACGATGTCGCTCGGTGGTACATACGAAGCGATCACCTCGTTGGCATTCGCGGTAGCTGTGCTGGGCGCGCCATCGATTAGCAAGTCGCTGCGGTTGCCGCGAGTTCCATCGAACGCATAACCGATGATATGAGTCGGCTCAAACGGACGATCGAGTTTGGTGCTACCGGTGTAAGTAACGCCGGCTGAAAGTCCAATCAAGGTGTAGGGGTCACCATGGACCAACGGAAGTTCCTCGACGCGCTTCTGATCGATAGTCTGGCCCAATGACGCATCGGCAGCATTCAGCGTCGCCGGATCTGTTGTAACCGTAACGGTCTCCTGGTTACCACCAACCTCGAGAGTAATATCGAGATCTCGCGTTTCGTTGATCTGTAGGAGCACTCCATCCTGAATAAACTTTTTGAAGCCGCCCATTTCAACGACAACCTGGTACGTAGAGGACAGGAGGTAGTTGGCCTGGAATAGACCATCTTCGTTTGTTGTTAACGTGGCGGTGGTGGCACGAGCGACGTCAGTTACCTTCACCGTGGCACCAGCCACGGCAGCTTTGTTGGGATCAACAACTCTGCCGTTGATTCTGCCGCGCACTTCCTGCGCGTTAAGTGATGCCGGAATGAGCATCACGGTAAAAATGAAAACCATTAGACAGGATGCCTTAAAGTATGGGCCAAATCTCGACGTCATCTCTCTCTCCTCTTCAAAAAGAACTTCGGGGTGCCTGATTGCTGTTGGTGAAGCGGCGGTCGCCAGGTAAGGCATTCGCAAACCAACACAATCCAAAATGAACCGAACCAGGATGTATGCTTCAGGTGCTTACAACGGGACAGTTGGCAAGCACGTCGTGACGGGTCTTATTTGCCTGCTGGTCTGACCAATCTATTAACCAGCTAAATGTTCTTCCTCAATTAATGAAGGTCGAATCTGAAACCATTGAGATTGCGAACGTTAGTGCAGAAAGCGAAAAAAGCGAGAATTAAGGTACCTTTATTGACCGCCGCATTTTGTGTCAGCAGCGGACTTATGTCAAGCGCTTTTTCTTTACCAATTTTTTAGTTATCGGGTCAGGGGTAATACCAACTGCGTCACACGTAACTCGATTGGCAAGTGGCGTTCCGACCGACGAGGGAACCCAAAACCGAAGAATTACGCCCTTTACCTTGAACGAGGAGGCAATGCGTTCCGAAAATCTGGATTTCGCCCTGCGTTTTTGGAACGAACCATCCGGAAATTGGTAAGTCCAACCAAGAAAAAGGAAGGACTTTTTTCGAACAAGTGGTCAATTAAGTCAAATTCATCTCAGTCTGTCTTTCCACTTTCCATGGTGGCGCTCAGAAATCCTTTGCGACGGAGTAACTTCGTCCCTTAACTGTTTTTAGAGCGATTACCTTGTCTCCATACCTGACCCGGCAAGACCGGCCAAGTAACGAGTGAATGACTGCCTCACTTAACCGCCCATGTCTCCAACTCAGATCAACTTCAAACCCGTCGCGAGCTCTGAGTCCTTTTATCTCGCCCGATGACCAGGCGTCAGGTAGGGCCGGCAATAGACGCAATTCGCCTTGACCGCTTTGCAGGAGCATCTCGGCCATCCCGGCCGTCGCTCCAAAATTTCCGTCAATCTGAAACGGCGGATGGGCATCAAACAAATTCTCGTAACTTCCACCGGCAAAGGCCGCATTATCTTTCCCCTGGCTACCGACAGGTGACAGCATCATTGAGAGCAATCGAAACGCATGATTACCATCACCAAGGCGCGCCCAAAGATTTATCTTGTATGCAAGGGACCAGCCGGTTGAGTAGTCGCCTCGCACTTCCAGCGTTTTCTTTGCCGCCGAAGCCAGCGCCTGTGTGTCGCGCGTAATCTCGGATCCGGGATAGAGTCCCCAGAGATGTGAAACATGGCGATGCGTCGGCTCGGCCTCTTTATATTCATCGAGCCACTCCATCACCCGACCGTCCGTGCCAATGCGAGTGGGCGCGAGTCGAGCCATTTTGGTTCTCAGCTCTGCGCGAAACTCCTTATCGATGCCCAGTGTCTCGGAAGCTTCGATACACGCACTGAACAGGTATCTCAATAACTGTTGGTCCATCGTTGGACCCATAACGATATGAATCATCTTGCCGTCGATTAAAAAACCGTTCTCCGGAGAGCTTGAGGGCGCAGTTACCAACCATTTATGACTGGGCTCTTCAATCAACATGTCAGAGTAGAAGCGCGCCGAGCCCTTCATAATAGGATAGGCCCACCTCAGGAATGTTCTATCGCGGGTATAGAGGTAGTGATCCCAAAGGTGTTGGCATAACCAAGCCGACCCACTTGAACTAGCACCCCAGTTCGCGCCTTCACCGGGCGAAGTAAAGCCCCATGGATTGGTTATGACGTGCGCCACCCAGCCTCGTGCGTCGTAATAATTTTTCGCAGTTGCACGCCCGGGTATTTGCAACGAGCTTATTAATGAAAAGAGCGGCTCGTGCAATTCAGAGAGGTTCGTTACTTCCGCGGGCCAATAGTTCATCTGGACATTGACGTTTAGGTGCCAATCTCCATTCCACGGGGTCTGCACTCCATCGGCCCATAGTCCCTGAAGATTCGCCGGTAAACCGCCGGGTCGAGACGAAGAAATCAGAAGGTAACGACCATACTGGAAATAGAGAGCTGCCAGGGATGGATCTCTATCCCCATTTCCAAAGTCTTTGATCCGCGAGGCCAGCGGCTGCAATCGCGCAGTATCGTTTGAACTAACAAGTCGAAAGCTGACCCGGTTGAAGTAGTGTTGATAGTCTCTAACGTGTGATTGCCGCAATTGGGTAAAAGCTTTTGGCGTGGCTTTGTCGATATCATTTTTCGAAGCGCCGACAGGATCGGATGTTTTGCGTCCAGCGAAACCGAGATAGTCAGTTGCCGCGGATATCAAAAGCGTTACTTCGCTGGCATTGCGTACGCGGAGTTGGTTGTTGTCCGGCTCGACCTCACCATCCTTGCTGGCTACGCGTAAACGGACGACATACTTCATGCCATGTCCGTCAGTGCCGTTATTTAGCTGACCACTCATCAACAACTCATTGTGGCGAGCGGTTGTCTGAAAGCGTTCGGGTCTCACGAGTGTGCTTGTGAAACTGATCGAACGAGGTTTATTCGCTAATAACCTGATAACGATTACCTGATCGGGAGCCGAGACGAATACTTCGCGACTGTATTGCACACCGCTCTGCTGATACTGAACTGTGGCGATCCCGGTTTCGAGATCAAGCTGCCGTCTATAATTCGTTACAGCCTTACCGCCGTCATCAAATGTCAGACCCAGATCACCCAGGGTTTGATAAGAGCCGTATGGAACATCTTTGCCCCCGCCAAAACCTGAACCTCGCCCCTGGCAAGTAAAATGTTCATAGACTAACTGCTCAGCTTCTGCATTCTTTCCTTCAATCAGTAGCCTACGTATGTTCGCTAAATATGTAGCAGCATCGCGTCTATCAGCATCCTGCTTCGCGCCCGACCATAAAGAACTCTCGTTTAGAATGATCCGTTCATTTGCTACATCGCCGAATACCATCGCTCCCAACCTGCCATTGCCGAGTGGCAATGATTGGGTGAACTGATTCGCAGGAGAATCGAACCATAAGACTAAATCGCTTCCAGGCTCCGCAGCGCTGCTCAGGTGACAAGATAAAGCGAAGAGGAGTAAACCGAGCCAAACCGTGGTCGCCCTATTTTTGTTTAGGTACATTTAAGGCGTCACCCGTGGACCATCAGACGCTGCAGGTTCAGCAGGAATTCGTGTTAGCAACTGTCTCATCGATCGGACCGTCTTTTCGTTCCCCGGATCTGATGCCAGATTTTTCAACTCAAATGGGTTCATTTTGAAGGTCCGTAAGCATCTCGCCCAACCTGCCATCGACGAGTGAAATTTTGCAGATAAAGACCAAGTGGTCGTACAAATCTCACAACTAGTCTCTCCAGATCAGTCGGGTTGGCGTCGCAAGGACTACCTGGGTGTCCCGATTAGCCGAATTGGACCAAGCAAACCAGAGGGGAGTGGTTCAATCTTGTCCATATCCTGAGGTTGGAAACGTTCGCCGTAACGCAGATTCAACAAGCGATAATCCGGCAAGCTGTGACCGGCCATGTAATTCATCGCCGTATTACCAACTTCAATTCGAACCTCATTAACTCCCGGTCTCAAATACTTCGTAATATCCAGGCGGTAAGGAGGACACCAAACTGAGCCCGCACGTTGGTTGTTGATGTAGACAACTGCAGCTTCTCGAATAGGACTTTCTAACCAGGCCTGCATGCCATTTCGCAAGTTTAACGGTGTCAGCGGAATGCCCTCGCCGAAATCCAGGGTCAGTCCGAATCGACCCCCGAGCCTTTTGGAATCAAGATCGAAGCTTTTTTTGTATGTTGCAACGCCAGAAAAATAACGATCAGGATCGTTCGCTGTCCACGAGCGCAATGTTTCCATCGACGCACTCTTAGAACCTAGCGTGATCGTCCAGTCTCTACTTAAGTCGATTGCCGGGGGTAAGGTGGCGGAATCTGATTCTTCAGAGGGCAAAATCCGCTTCGTAAAGACGAACAATCGAGATTCATAAGGAGCAAGGATCAGATCAACCTGGTGACCGCCTTTGATCATTTCTCCATGTGCCGGGGCGACTGTTCCATCGAAGGGATTCCATACCTCGCTCCGTCGTTCGGAAACCCGAAAAGTTACTTTGAGTCGCCTGGTTTGGTTCGATGTATTAGCCAGAAAGTAAATATCGTTATCACCATCACGACGGTGAATGAAGCCTATGTCTGTCGCGACAGGTGTTACGTCTAAATCAGGTAAAAGTAATTTTTGCAGGGCTGGACCAAGAGACGTCTTTTCATTTTCAACAAGATGAGCTTTGGCGCCACCAGCCGTGAACAATCGTTTAGAAATTTCAGAAACCTGTTCGCGCTCACTTGAAGTCGCCTGGACTCCAGGGGCGTCGGTTGGCATGCGCCTGGTCGCGACGAGAATTCCCCCCTCGCGAACAAACTGCTCGAATTTTTGATAGGTCTCCAGCGGAATTGTTTCAACCGACGGCAGAATTATTACCTTGTACCTGTTGTTCCCTAACAGCAGCGAGCCGTTTTCGATACGCCCGACGCTCTTGAATGAATCATCGTCAAAGAAATCCAGGTTGTAACCGGCCTCGAATACAGCGGTCATCAGGTCTGGCCCAACATGTTCGCGCAAGACCTCAATTAGATGAGGGTTGCCGGGCTTCATCTCGGCCCAACCATCGTCATTTGGCAAATAGAGTGCAACATCATTTGCAGGCTGGCCCTGGCGCATCATAAAGCTGACCCGCTGTAGATACTTCGCGAGATCCGGCATCACGATCCACCATGGATTCTTCTCGTTGAAGGCACCAGCTGCGTAAAAACGCCATCCCGGGTATTCAACCCCAGGTGCTGTGTAAGGCCAACCGTGACCAATGAGTTGATTGATTCCCTGCAGAAAGTGAATGTCCGCTTCGGCTTTTATGTCGAGAGGAGTTGCTCGAAATGATGGGGAATGCAACCAGGTCCAGGTTTCCGAAGATGCAACGGGCCGGTTGTACAAATGGCTCGCAGACGACGCCCAGCGCGAGGCACGTACAACCTTCCATTGCGCCCCTTCACCGTCAGGGATGTCGACGAAAGCGTTGCTTGAAATCGCCGCCGCCGGTACTCCGTAGTCCTGGGCACGAAACCGTGTACCTCTCGCTTTGGACCAGGCTTGAATGGGAGCAAGAAAGCGTTCGTTTAGTAATTCAGACAGCGTCCGCCCCCAATCTCTCCTCAATCGCTTAGTTTCCTGCCCTGCCCCATTGATAAACATCGGGAGATGAGGTTTCAGGTCATAGCCACGTCGCTTCTTAAACTCTTCCAGGAAATCCGCGGACCAATCGGAATTGTAGACTTCAAGGCTGTCGCAAAAGATTGAATACGGTTGGTTAGTACCGAAGGCTTGAAATAGACGGTCGCCTACAGATTTCAGATAACTATCGGTAGCTTCGCGGTTCAGATGGTCCAAGACAAAGCCTTCTGCACCAACCGCTGGTCGCTTAACCTGCATACCGGTGCGACTGGAAATAAAGAACATTACTTCTTTGGACCGCTGACCATCTGAAGTGTTACCCAGATCAACAAGTCCATCGGCAATGTTCGTAACTTCTCGCGCACTGTCGAGGACCATGTCTTTATCTTCAACATTTGCGACAAACACGCCCAGCAATTTCTCGCCGGCTCCAACAGACGGAACTTTGACAAACCTGGTGTTGGGACCAACGTTGACGTGTTCGTAGCGCAAGCGTCCGGCAGCGTGGTCGATTGAAACTGTTGGACCACCGAACGGCCATCCACTGCCAAGCGTTAAATCGAAGCGCAGGCCTAGTTCTTTGGCTTTATCAGAAGTGAACCTGAGGGCTTCGAGAAATTCGTCCGAGAGAAACGGCAGTGTCTTGATGGCAGTTTCGTCGTTATCGAGTTCTAAAGGATAAACTGGCTGAACTTCGAATCCGCCGATGCCAGCGTCTTTCATGATACGCATTTCCCGTTCGAGCTCGGCTTTGGTTACGGACGGACCAAACCACCACCATCGCATCATTATCCGTGAGTCGTCGGGAGGATTGAGAAACGATCGTTGTAGATCGTCAATAGGCGCCGCGTATGCAGCAGTTAAAGTAGTCAGCACCAGTACTGCGATCCTTAGCTGACACCCGAATATTCGCGTAATCATTCGTATGGTACGACTCCGGCTCGCTACCTCATGAGATTTGAATGATGCCAAACGGCTTGAACCACGTGGGAATTCACTCACCTTCTCATTCTCCCCAAGCTTCAGCTAGGTGTTAGCGCGCTGCCCGAATCTCGACAAGCGTTTTAACGGTTTGCGAAATTGCGTCAAGGCCTCGAATTTTGTGAGTTCAAGATAAACCGTTGAAACGGTTGATTCGTTATGACAGGTGTCGCTTAGCCCCAAGCTGAAGCTTGGGGAGAATGAGAGAAGAACACTTGCAAGCCGAATTGAATATATTGATCTTGAGCATAAGCTTTTAAATCAATGTAATGTCAAGACGCGTAACCGACGCAGGTGGAAAACTGTAGACCAGCGAGTTGCCCGTCATTCGCACTGAGATCTCCCTAGGCGAAAGATTGTTAGGTTCAGCAAACGAGTTATGGGCTTTCATATCTGTTGCTGTCAGAGCCGATCCCTTGACTGAACTTATGGTTGCGCCGCGTACAGCGATTTCTGTTTCTCGCGCTGTCTTGAGATCGGGATTCGCCACTGTTAACACAAGCTGTTTTCCGTCCAACGACGCGGAACTGTTGAGTCCGCGTATCGTTGCGGCCTCTCCGTTTCTGGTGTAGCTGGGTCGAGGGGACGTCACCATGGTGCGCAACGAGGTTTTTCCTTGATGCACCGCGAACATGTCGAACACGTGATACGTCGGAGTTAGTACGAACTTATCTTCATGAGCAAGGAAAAGGGATTGCAGACAATTCACCAGTTGAGCGATCGCGGCCATTGCCACCTTATCGGCATGCCGGTGAAAAGTATTTAACGTCATCCCGGCAAGGACAGCATCCCTGATCGTTGACTGCTGGCCCAACAAATGAGTTGGATCAACTTCAGAGCCCGGTCTGAACCATGCGCCCCATTCATCAACGACGAGTTTAACTCGATGGGTCCGATCAATTTCGCCCATGACGTTCCAGTGATCGGTGATCATCGACTCCATGCGGTCAGCTTCACGCAGCAATTCGTACCATTCTTCCTCGTTGTAGTTGACTGCGTCGCCTTTGCCCTTTTGCCAATCATTTGTCCGCCCGCCACTTACATTCCAGGAATAGTGGTGCATGGCCCAGCCCCACATGCTGCCCAGCGCGCGACGCTCGTTTAGCTTGGTAAAGAACCGCCGTGTCCAATCTAGATCGCCACCGTTTGGACCGGCGCCTACAAAAGCCAGTTCAACTCCATATCCAGGTACCCAAGCTGTAAATCGACGGTATTCAGCAGCATATTCCTCGGGCGTGAAGTTGCCACCACAACCCCATGACTCGTTTCCGATACCCCAGAAGCGAACTTTTGCAGGGTCGCGATCGCCGTTGACGGCGCGGAGATCGGCAAGGGTCGTAGTGCCCGCGGGTGAATTACAGTACTCAACCCACTCGTAAAAATCCCTCGCCGTTAGGCTCCGGAGATTCGCTGCTAGGTACGGCTGCGCTCCCGTCAGTTTGCAGAACCGAAGGAAGTCGTCGGTACCAAATTGATTGGTCTCGTACTTCCATGGTCCATCCGGAGCATTTTTGGACCACTCGGGAGCGTCGCGCCAGAAGTTTGTATGACGGGCACGCTTGTCTTTGGGTCCTGTTCCATCACGCCAGTTGTAGCTATCAGCAAAACACCCACCCGGCCACCGAATCACGCTCGGTTTGATCTTTTGCAGGGCATCGATCAGGGACTTCCGAATCCCTTTGACATTGGGTATCCGGGAATTCTCGCCCACCCAGATGCCGTCGTAGATCACTCCACCAAGATGTTCAGCGAAGTGGCCATAGATCTCTGGAGCAATTCTACCGATTGGCTCTGCGGTAAGGATTTCGATTCTCGAATCCGCAGATTGCGGAGCGGGCATCAATGATAAGAGCCGGCGAGCGGCAGTATGCTGGTTACCGATCAAAAGTGCACCCGCACTTACCGTACTGCCGAGGATGAAATCACGTCGCTTCATTCAATTACCTTTCCTTTTTATTTATACTCCGTGTTTCCTGCCATTTTGGTAATGTCGCAACTTGGCTCACTCTGTGCAACCTTTGTGTCCTCTATGTCTCCGTAGGTGTGGAAAATTTCCTAAGCAAACCATCACCACAAAGACGCAGAGGACACCAAGGTTGCACAGAGAAGGTTCATTGGCCCGAACACAACGAGCGATCGACGTCCATAACTATCGACGTCGAAACGGGTGGTGGAAACGGTCAGTACCGATTGGCGGTAGCGTCGAGTGAGACTCGAGATGATACGACTTGACGATACCTGGGACTCACCCGACGCTACCGCGAATCGGTACTGACCTGTGCTACTACTCGACTCCTGTTGACCGTTTTTCGCTATCGCGAACTAACGGCTGCCTTGTCGATCTCGACTGCGTAAACATGAGTTGGCCCAAGCATGTTGGAACGAAACACAATCCACTTCTGGTCCGGCGTAAAAGTCACATTGGGTTCCAGCCGATAATTGTGCTTTGCCAGGTTCACCAACTTCTCAGCTTGAAAGACACCGGGCTTGATGAACTCTTTGGCATTGGGCCATGCCCCATCGGTCTTGTCAGGCGCCAATTGTGGACGAAACAAATATATCCATTGGCCGTTTCCAGGCGCTGCGACGCTATCCGGACCACCACCATCACCCGCAAACAGACTGCCATCGGGTGAAACATTGAAGTGTACTGACCATTCGCTTCGCTGCATGTGATACCAAACTCGTTCGCCGGTGGAAACGTTGTAGCCCGCAAGCCAGAACACCACGCTCTTCGGAGTTTGCAGGTCATACCAGATCATCTTGCCGTCACCACTGAAGAATTCATGACCTTCGATCTCCATGTTCATTGTCCGGCGGTGGATCTGCGTGAGCGCCGTACCGTCGGTGCGAATGGTCCATGTCCGGTCCACTTTATGCCAAGGGCCTTCATGACAGAACATCAGCAAAGTTGGATCGGTTGGCGAAAACTGAATGTGGTTGTACCAGTCAGTGCCGCGCAAAAGAGTTTTTACTTCACCGTTCGTCGTGCTGATAGTAACCAGTCGGAGTGGTCTTCTTTCGGCCAGCCGGCGCTCCATCATTTCGCCTTTACCCGGATAACTATCGCCTCTCGGAGCGTTACCTGTTTGAGCGCTCGTCGGCGACACCGGTGGTCCTTCGTCGATGATACCGGCCAGAAGAGTCTCGTCTGCATTCACGCTGGCCACTGAACCTCGCGGTGGAAGTTTCGCCACCTCTCTCGTCGCCTTCGTACGCAAGTCGGTCGCATAAACGACGCCAGCTTTGACGTAGTAAATCTGACCTGTCTTTTTACCGGTCATGATCACGTTTACACGTCCCTCAACAAACTTCTCAATCGCGCGCGTCTTAAGATTGATGATCGAGAGACCGGTGGGTGTTGTGATGATTAACTTTTCACCATCCGGCGTGTAGGCATTCTGATGAAAGTAAAGGGTTGCGCTACCGGGCTCGTCGCTAAGCCGGACCACCCGATGACCCGTGTCTGGATCTATCCACTCTCGTGGCAACTCCTGAGCGATGGCGGTAGTTGCGCAAATGATTAGCGACACGAGCAGACTAAAGAGCCGCATCATCTCCCTTTCCCTTTCTTCGTTGTATCTTCGGGGGGGGCTTTAGTGCTTTACTCAATTGGCATTCAGAGTGAACTCGTTGCAGTTGTACCTGCTGTCGAGTGCTACACAGTTGTATAGCCACCATCAACCATCAAATGTGTGCCGGTTATGAACGACGCCTCATCTGAAGCGAGGAACAAAATGGGATAAGCCACCTCCCGTGGTGACCCAACCCGATTCAGTAAATGTTTTGGGGCTTCTGCCGCTATAAATTCTTCCTTTGTCATTCCTACGCGGGCCATGTGTTCTTCGGAAGCTCGCGTGAGAATTGTCCCGGGGCAAACACAATTCACACGGATATTATAAGGCGCAAGATCCATCGCCATGTTCCGCGTCATCTGAAGAATCGCTCCCTTTGTCGAGCTGTAGGTAATAAAAGATGGCTGGGCCACAAAGCTTGAGATTGATCCCAGATTGACAATAGATCCGCCGCCGGCAGACTTCATGTACTCGGAAGCATACTTGGCCATCAAGGCCGTACCCATCACGTTAACACTTAACATCCGTTGCCAATCAGCCACCGTCGCCTCGAGTCCCTTCAGAATGAAAACGGCTCCATTATTTACAAGGATATCCAGTTGACCGAAGACCCTAACCGCTTCATCACATGCATGACGGCAGTCATCTTCATTCGAGATATCGACCTGCACAAAAATGGCCTCGCCGCCCTGAGCGCGAATATCCTGTGCGGTCTGCTCGCCTGAAGGCTCACGGGGATTCGCGATCACGACCTTCCCTCCCTCTTCAGCGAATAGAACGGCAGTGGCCTGACCGATTCCTACTGAGCCGCCGGTGACTATTGCGACCTTATTTTGCAAGCGATTACCCAATGCCATTCTCCATTAGTCGAGATGAAACATTTCGATCATCTCCGTTGCCACTGGACTGTTATCGTCGTTGGTCAACATGAGATCTTTCATATACAGCCACCAGTCTTTGCACTCCGCTGTATTTGCGATCCGGCTCCACAATTCCTCGGAGTCGATTTCTGCATAGGCAAACAACTGAGCTTCGCCATGGAGAAAGATTGAGTAGTTGCTCACGCCATGGTCCTTGAGGACGCGTTCCAAACGGGGCCAGATTGGTGAGTGTCTGGTCTTGTACTCGCCTCGAGTGCCGGGCTTCAGTTGCATGAGAAACGCTTTTCGAATCATTAAACGCTAGCCTTGATTGAATTTCTGCAAACGGTCTTGAGCTTCCGGTTCGTAGAGAGGAATAAACAGGTCGGTCTGCGATCGGATTCGAGCGCTGGTCTTGTAGTATTCCTCAAGACTCTCCTGGATCCCCAGGGGCTCTCCATCTTCAAGATTTCCGTACTTGAAGATGCAATCAGAGACACCAACGCGACCCCCCTTGGTGTCGATTACGAAACACATTGAAGATCGGTGATGCACTCCGGCCCAGAAACAACGCAAGCCCGGCACTATCTCGTCTTCATCTTCAAGCAGCCGCAGCCGTTTCGCGCCATCAAAGGTGAGGTAGTGAAGTGTGTCGTCCGACAGTCGAAATTCCTTCGGCACATGCATCGGAAACTTCTCGGCATGAAAATCCTCAATCCAGCCACGCTTCGAAATACAAATCGTCGCGTTTTTGAACATCTGGATGTTCGCAGTTGCGTAAATTTGGATTGGAGTAATCAGGACGTAATCCACATCTTCGGGCTTGACACCAATTGACGCAAGCGCGTTACGCGGACGCTCATTTTCCTGCCGGGCCAACTTGCCACGCTCACCAAAACCGGCGCTCCATCTTTCATTCAGGGCTGTTAAGTCATCGGGTGGTCCGGTATTGATAATTATCGTTTTACCTGCTCCGCGAATCACTACCATCCAAAAGTATAGCTGGACCCACTCGTTCCAGTGACTCATCCAGTAGACTTCGGGACCCATCACATCACATTGGCCCATCTTTAATAGTTGAATGTCGTATGGCATTAATAAGTAGCTCGGCCGCCCGTCATATCGAAAGTGAATCCGGTAGTAAATCCCGCTCCGGGGGAGACAATGTAAGCAGCAAGATGCGCAATCTCATCAAGAGTGCCACAGCGCTTCATCGGAATTTTGTCCGTCATGTACTTCACCTGATCCGGAGGCATTGCCTCAACCATAGGTGTGCGAATCACCGCAGGGGCCAGAGCGTTAACGGTGATTCCGTTCTCTGCATACTCCTTACCCTGCACCTTCGTCATTCCAATCACTGCGGCCTTTGATGCCGAGTACGCAAGCATCCCGGCATTTCCTTCTTTGCCGGCCACTGAGGCGATGTGCAAAATCCTTCCGTAGTTTTGTTTGAGCATCAGCGGCAGTACAGCGCGAGAAGTGAAAAATGAAGCCATGAAGTTGACTTCGAAAACAAATCTCACATCGGCTGTTCTCGCTTCATGACTCTTAATGTTGGTGACCCCGGTTACGCCCGCGCTATTGACGAGAATGTCGACTCTCCCGAAACGCTCCGCAATTTGTCCAACCGCGTTCCCTACGGCCTGTTCATCCGTAAGATTCAACGCGAAGCTGAGCGTGTCCGAACCGAGTTGCGCCCTCGCTTTAGTCAATGCATCTTCGTTCAGATCCAGCAGCGCGATGCGCACGCCCTCATTTTGAAGTCTGGTGGCAATAGCGAGACCGATACCGGATCCGCCCCCAGTCACTATTCCAACTTGTCCGTTGAATTGGTCCATATCAATGCTAGATGGTCAGCTATTAATAGTTATCTGTTGAGGTTCACTTTCGTAAGGACGCACAAGGTTGAGTCCATCGTTTAAAGTTACTCCCCATCCCGGCTTATCGTTGAGCTCGAGATAACCGTTCTTCGGCATCGGCTCATCGGTAAACAACTCTCCAAACAAAGGAACGAGCTCGTCAGCACGTGGGCTCATCACGAGGAACTCGGCGATCGGGCAGTTAGAAAACGCATACTGCATGTGATAGGAAAAGACGCTGGAGCCATGTGGTATCACCGGAATGTCATAAGCAGCGGCCATTGCGACAATCCTTCTTGCCTCGGTCAAACCTCCTACCCAATTTATGTCGGGCTGCAGAATGTCGGCGCATTTCCGAGCGATCAACTCGCGAAAACCATACCGTGTGTATTCATGTTCGCCGGTAGTGACAAGGCAGATGCCCGTCAACGCAGACTTGAGAGCGGCATAACCATCGAAATCGTCAGGCGGCAAACACTCTTCAATCCATAGCAGATCAAACTCCGCCAGCGCTTTTGCCAACTGGATCGCATAAGGAACGGTCAGAGCCATGTAGCAATCGAGTCGCAAGGGAAAGTCAGGTCCGACCGACGCCCGTGCTTCAGCCATAACTTCGATGTTCTTTTTTAAACCAGCCTTACCTTCAGATGGTCCATAGCGACAGGGAATCTTGGCGCCTTGAAATCCCCACTCCTGGGCTATATCAGGTCGGGAGGTAGTTGCATACACGGGCAATTTTTCCTTCGTCTTGCCTCCGATTAACGCATACACCGGTTCGTCGCGAAGTTTTCCCAGGCAATCCCAGATTGCCAGATCAACCGCACTGATAGCTTGAACCGTTAGTCCTTTGCGACCATAGGGCATCGTGGCGCGCCACATCTGGTCCCAGATCAGTTCGACATTTCGAGGGTCTTGTCCTTCAACAAATCGGCTCAGGTGTTTCTCAATGATGTAGCAGGCAGGTTCGCCTCCAATGCTGCAGCCAATACCAACCGTGCCGTCATTTAGCTCGACCTGGACCACGACCGTGCCCAGCGCGTTGATACCCCAACTCGTACGCTCGGCCCGGTACTGTTCGTAAACAGACATGGGGTTCGCGATAGGTAGATCGATGATCCAGTGACTGCCTTGCTGATTGTGATAATCGGCGCCCATCTCAGTGGGTGCGATTACATAAGCTCTAACCTCTCGAATTTTTGCTTGCTTCATGTTCTTTTTGGAGTGCGCCTGCCTGGCGGCGCTTTGTTATGGTTATCTCGCTACTTCGCTCAGTTTCAAATAGAGTCTCGGGACTTTCGAAATGCGTGAAAAGCGCCGCCGGGCCGGCGCACTCCAAGGTTAAAAATCAAATCGGTCGATATTCTCCTTGTTGAAGATAAAAGGTGCGCCGAGGCGAACCTCATCGTCAACTACTTCTATTTTTCCAAGTCGACCCGCGACGAGTTCATGGTCGCCCTGCTTTAATTGTCCTGAGATTAACGCTTGAGCTGCATAAACCGTAAGGTAACCAAGATCAGTCGTGTTCCACAGAACAATACTCTCAACTACGCCATCTTTGACATAGGGCTTATTCATGTTCGGTAATGACAATCCCGTCACCTTCACGTCCGTACGTCCCGCTTGCTTAACCGCCTCGGCCGCTCCCGGCACAGCGGGCGCTGCAATCGCCATAATCAGTTTGACGTTTGGATAAACTTTTAGAACTGTTTGCGTTTCAGAGAACGCGCGGTCTCGGTCACCTTCACTCGGTTGCACCGTCACCAGTTTCAGGTCAGGGTATTTCTCTGCCAGGCGCGCACGAATAAATTTTATCCATTCGTTTTGATTCGCTGCGCTGAGTGAGGCCGTGATTACTGCAAACTCTCCCTTGTTTCCCAGAATTCGCGCGGCTTCGTCCGTAAGTGTGTAACCAATCCCCTGCGGCGTCGCCTGGTTAATCAAGAAGTCGCGAGCATTCCGCTCGGCGTCGGCATCCCAGGTCAAAACCTTGATTCCCTTCTCGCGCGCTTTGCGTAAGACGGTCGAAATGCCGGCCTGGTTCTCAACACTTACCGCAATGACGTCGACGCCTTTAGTTATCCAGGCCTCGACGACTTCGTTCTGTTTCGCGGGGTCGAGATCGGTTGGACCATCCCACAGCAAATCAATTCCTAATTCCTTCGCGGCTTCTTCAGCGCCCAGACGACAGCTAACAAAATAGGGATCACCCTTCGCCTTCGGCATCATTGCAACCTGGATGCGATGATTGGACTTGGAGGACGAATTGATTGGCCGTTCGTTTTGCGGTCCGTGTTGAATTGAACGAACAAGTAACCAATTACTTCCCGCTACGACTAGCGCGGCAAGCAGAATAACGCCACTCAAAACTGCAACCTGCGAATTCCTCACATCAAGCTCCTCAGCGCCAGTGTTAACTCGACTTTGTCCGCCAGCAAACGTTGCAAGACGATTCAGTACCAGGGTTATCAGCAGTAATCCGCCGGTGAGTATTCCAGCCAGTTCAGCAGGCTGCCGGCTCAACCTGAGACCATTCTGGAGAACGACGATAGCAAAAAGCCCCAGTACGGTTCCCAGCACAGTTCCGCGTCCACCAAAAATCGATGCACCGCCAAGAACTACAGCCGTAATCGCCATCAACTCAAAACCGGTGCCCGCATCAGATTTCGCCTGGCCGAGGTGCGCTACATAAATGACAGCAGAAATACTCGCCGCGAGACCTGACGACAGGTACACAGCAAAGAGATTCCTTCCTACCGGAATTCCAGCATAACGAGATCCCTCTGGTGATTGACCGATAGCGTAAAGAGTTCGACCGAACGCTGTGCGATGAAGGTACCACGCACAAATAACAATACTGACAACTAAAACTACGAGTTGGGTGGGAACCAGGTGACCGAGATATCCCTGGCCCAAAAACAAGAAATTCGGTGGGAAGCCCGAATAGTTCTCAATTCCCCGAGTTAATCCTTCCGCGATACCGCGAAAAAGTGAGAACGTTCCCAGCGTAACGATGAGCGGCGGCAAACCGATACGAGCAATTAATAGACCGTTTAGTGCGCCGCCAATTAACCCCAGCACCAACACAGCGAAAATCGCAAGAGACATCGGCCAGTGGCCGTCGCGCCAGAGCGAGCCCAGGACGACGGCGCTCAAGCCCATCATTGAACCGACCGACAAGTCGATACCGCCCGTGATGATCACCGGCGTTAGAGCAAGCGCCAGCAGACCTACCTCAACACTCAGGCGGGTAATCTCGAAGGCGTTTGACCGGGTAAGAAAATTGTCTCCACTCAAACTGAAAATGGCGCACTCGAACAACAACACCACCACCAGGATCCATTCACGGTTAGGAAACGCGCGCAAGTGCCACGGCGCTATAAGTTTCAAATCCGGTGCCAACTGCGTGTTCGAGTTCAACGCTTAGGTCTCAGTTCGCAAGTCGATATTGGCGCCTGGTAGAGAGTCGAGTCATTAAAACGTCGGAAACAACCGCCGCGAGTATGATCGTTCCCTGAATTGCCTTTTCCCAAAACGAGTTGATTCCGACAAATGTCAACGCCGGACCAATCGTTCCCAGCAGAGCAACGCCAATTAGTGTTCCTGTCACCGTTCCACGACCTCCAGTGATCGCAGTTCCACCTACGACAACCGCGGCAATCGCTTTCAGCTCTAAACCTATTCCAGCGTTCCCTGGCACAATTGAAAAGCGAATCGCGTTGAGTAAGGCCGCCAGACCAGTTAACGCGCCCATGATCACAAAAGCATTGTGCTTTACGAATTGCGAATCGATACCTGCCAGGCGCGCGGCCTCAGCATCTGAACCTACTGCATAAAAAAAGCGACCCGCTCCCAGACGATGTAAGGACCAGGCTATAGCGGCGAAGACAATTAGTGCTGCGACAACGACTAACACTTCACCATAAGTTTGTCCGAGACCAAACCATTGAAAGTTTTGTGGCAATCCCTGGATCCACGCTCCTTCAGAGCCCCACCGCAACGCGTCTCGCCAAATCACCATCAATGCCAGCGTCGCGACGATAGACGGAATCCCCAGTCGCGCTACTAAGAGTCCACCAACGGCCCCCATCACAGCGCCGATCAAGACCACTGTCAGTATGAGGACTACTAGCGGTAAACCACTCTTAGCAAGCAGGCCGGCAGCATACGTACAAATCGCAAACTGCGAACCAACAGAAATATCGATTTCTCCGGTGAGAATGACGAGCGTCATTCCACAAGCAACAATCAAGACGCTGGCGTTATTTACCGCAAGGTCGCGCAAGTTAGCGGGATGAAAAAACGTAGGCGCTAGCAACGCAACCAATACAAGTAAGACAAGGTACGAGAGTGCGACTGAAAGCTCACGTTTGTTCCGGCTGATAAAGGAGTGTCGATTCACGGTCCAGGTTAGGATCAACAAAGTCGCATTCAGGCCACCATCTGATGATGGCCCAATGCGAGCGCCATGATGTTTTGTTGGTTTGCTTCTGCTCGTTCGAACGACCCCGCGATTGAGCCATTGCGCATCACCACGATTCGATCGCTCATCCCCAGAATTTCAGGCAGGTCGGAAGAAATCATGATGATTGCCGTACCTTGAGCCGCAAGCTCTCCCATAAGAGAGTGAATTTCCGCCTTCGCACCGACGTCGATTCCCTGGGTTGGCTCGTCGAGAATTAACAGGACCGGGCGTGTCTCTAACCAACGACTCAATGCCACTTTCTGCTGGTTTCCGCCAGACAGAGTGGTCACGGCGGAAAACAATGCAGGAGCTTTAATCGAAAGCCGTCTCACGTATTTCTCAGCGATAGCGCGCTCGCTTGCTCGATCAAACGTTAATCGCCTTTGCAGCTTGTCGAGCGATGCCAGCGTAACGTTTGCATCGATTGGCATCTCAAGGACGACACCGTGACGTCTACGATCTTCCGGAACATATGCGATTCCGTGGCGAATAGCCGCCGATGGTTTATTGATAACAACCGCTCGCCCCTTGAGCCATATCTCGCCTCGGTCCGCCGGCTCGAGTCCGAAAATTGTTCGTGCGAGTTGAGTGCGCCCGGCTCCTACGAGACCGGCCAAGCCTACGATCTCTCCGGCTCGAACCGTGAAGTCAATATTCTCGACGTTGTTCAAACGGGAACTCAGGGCCCTGGTTTCCAAAACAACGGGACCAATTTCGACCTGTCGTTTAGGAAAGACCGCAGACAATTCACGGCCCACCATCAATCGGATCAATTCACTTCTGCTAACTTCCGCCATCGAACGGGTTTCGACTACTGCTCCATCGCGGAGCACGGTAACTCGATCGGCAACGACCTCAAGCTCTTCAAGGCGATGCGATATGTAAATGATCGCAACGCCATCTCTTTTTAGCGAGTCGATTACCCGGTAGAGATTTTGCGTCTCTTCTTCCGCCAGCGAGGCGGTAGGTTCGTCCATAATCAGCACGCGAGCGTTAGCTCCCAGCGCTCGGGCAATCTCCACGAGTTGCTGTTCAGGCATACTCAGACTCTGTACATCGAGCGCAGGATCGATCCGCGACCCCACCCGATGAAGCAGTTCAGTGGCCCGGGTCTCTCTTGTCTTCCAATCTATCCGACGCCAGCTCTTTGGTTTTTCAATTCCGAGCGAAATATTTTCAGTAACTGTAAGTTCTGGAAATAAGGCGGGCTGCTGATAAATAGCCGCGATGCCCAGCGCCTTAGCATGGGCCGGTGAATGATCGACAAGTAAATGCCCATCAAATTCGACCGTCCCTCCATCTGGAATCACAGCCCCGGTGATGGTCTTAATTAGCGTCGATTTACCGGCCCCGTTCTCGCCGACAAGCGCGTGAACTTCGCCTTCACGTAACTCGAACGAGACTCCTTTCAAAGCTGCCACGCCGTCAAATGATTTCGCGATATTCTTCAGTTGAAGAATCACTCTTGCGTTGCGACTTTGCTGGTCCATGGGTCAGACTAATTGGGTGCGAAATGACGAGCGAATGTTTGCTCCGTCACGGGGGCTTTGCACAAAAACTCTAAGCTCTTGGTGAGTGTCAAGCGATCAGTACAGTACCGCGAGCCGAAGCGACCGGATGGCACACTCGACACTACGCCTAAATTCTGATGGTTGATTCGTTGAGTGTGCCATCCGGTCGCTTCGCTCGCGGTACTGTAGTGTTGGCATGCTACTTTTTGTGCAAAGCCCCGCCACGGTTCGTTTTGCCTTAAACCAATTATTCTTTCGAGAACAGAAGTTCAACCATGTCGCCTTTCCAACTCACCAGGGAGCTCCTAAAGATGTCGCGCAACTCCGTTGGCGACGCTGTTGGAATAGCCTCGACAATTTTCGCGTGCGTACAGGCGCTCTCGATGTATGAGTCCTGGTGACGACTCGTCTTCATCAGGAAAAATGCAAACAAGGGAACGATCAACCGCTCAAGCGTATCAGCAAGATAAGGATTACCGGAGAGACTCCAAATTTTCCGGTGAAAGGCAAGGTCGCTCTCGTAGAAACGGGGAAGATCAAGTGCTCGTGCTGCGTCTTCCATTTTCCGAATAACTTCTCGGAGATCCTCGACATCAGATTCACTGATATTCGGTCGAGCCCACTCTATGGCCAGCGCCTCGAGTTCGACGCGCAGCGCGAATATGTTTCGGACATCGACCGGGGAGAGTTTGGTGACCGTTGTACCTTTGTAAGGAGTTCGTTGCACGTAGCCCTGATGTTCAAGCTCAATAAGGGCTTCGCGAATCAGGGGAATACCGGCGCCAAGTTGTTGCGCAATCTTACTCTCAACAATAGAGGCTCCAGGTTGGATAGTGCCTGAAAGAATCGCGTCCTTCATGGCACGAACGACCTGATCTCTTTTCGAGATGGGTTGTATTAATTCGAGCATACTTATTGCGCTATTTCTTAGCGTAGCGTCTGGCGAACAAAACTTCGGACCGATGCTCGGGACAGGCCATGCTAAGAACCGTGTGATTGATGGTGATTAGAAAGTCTGAAGCCTGTCCTTTAAATCGGCCGGTTAAAGGCGGCTCGCTGAGGTATTCGATGAGATTTTGTCGCACTAGCTGCCAGAACTGGCGCGGCGAAATCCAAACGTTTCCCTGATAACAAATGACTCTGGCTGAGTGTTTGCTTCTTGAAGACACACGAACACCTCCGCACTTCGCCTGCTGATCTGGGTCTAAAACGCGTGTAGCACTTGGCTCCATGACGTAAGTTACGCCATCGACCAGCCACCGACCTTATCAACAGGAATCTCCAAAAACCGGAGCAGGCTTTCGTTTGAACGTCGCGCAGTATAACCCAAGCTCTAAAGATTGCAAGATCATATTATGATCTGGTGATTTATTTTTTTTGCCGTTAATTCGAGGCTTTACGAGCTTGATGCGTTTGGGATCTCGAGGCGGGTTTGTTTTTCGGCTGCCAGGTTGCCGGTCAAAATCGCCAATGCTGAGGTCATCGCTTTTTCCCCTCCACAACGCACCGGACTACCCGTTCGTATTGCGGAACAGAATTCAGCGATCTCGTTCAGATAAGAGATGCCTTTGTTGACGATTCCCTCGGCCGGATTAACCGTTCGCGCGGCAGAACTTGCCGATTGACTCGCCGCCGCGTCCGCGACTGGACTTGAAGATTGTCTTGAGACGTCGACACGCGTGGTGGCAGTTCCCTCACCCTCATTAAACAGATAGGCTTCGAGTTCGCGGGTCATTATCAACGTTCCCTTTGTTCCCATGTACATTTCATAATTCTCGTCAAAAGCATTCGACTGGATCGATGAAAATGTGGCAGTTCTCCCGCCCGGATAATTAAACGTCGCAAAGATATGATCGTAAACCTCGCGACCGTCTTTGTATTCATAGGTACCACCATTAGCGTAGACAGCTTCTGGATGCGAATCGAAAAACCAGCTCGCCGCTGTCACCTGGTGACTGCCGAGCTCACACAACAAACCTTCCGAATACTTCCTGTACATTCGCCAGTTCAACAGATGTTCCCAATCAGGATAACCATACCTGGCCGGATCAAAATTGGCGGCGGGCGCTTCCTCGTTCGGTTTTCGCCATGATGAATTTCGATGCCAGGCTAAACGCGCATGGTAAACGTCGCCCAGCAAGCCCGGCTTTATGATGTTCGTATAAGCTGCCTGATAAATCGGATTGTAGTAACGCTGGTAACCAATTTCGAGCACCCGGTTGTTGCTTTTCGCAGCGGAAATCATCTGCTGACATTCCTGCGCACTCTTTGCCATCATCTTCTCGCAAAGCACATGCTTACCGGCGTTGAGTGCTCCGACGGCGATTGTTGAATGAGTCCACAACGGAGTCGCGATATGAACGGCTTCGAGGTCCTCTTTTTGAACCATGTCTTGCCAATCTTCATACTCGTTTGGCTTGGGCCAGCCCTTCTTGACCATCATTTCGACCATTGCCGCACGTCGTTTGGGATTGATGTCACAGAGCGCTTTAAGATCACAAAACTCTTTCTGATATTGGTTCAGTAGGCCCTTGCCCATATCTCCTGTACCGACGAGGGCAATTTTCACTGGACCACCCTTAATTGGACCACGGGTCGCAGCAGCGCCGCCAAGAATTACGAGAGCAGGTACTCCAGCTACCGCTTTTAAAAAGTTTCGCCTGCCGATGATTTTTTGTTCTTCAGTTAAGTTCATGATACTTGCCTCATCGTTGGAACAGGTTCTTCGGGATTTCTCGCTTCCGCGCCAGGCGCCCGACTTTCACTTCGCGACAGGGCGGCACTCCGCCGGCGTTTGAACAACAGGTCGAGACCCGCAATTCTGCCGGTGTCGAAGAAGAGCAGAACGAGCACAGCTGCTGCCTCGATTAGAGTTTTGTTAACAATCAGATATGTACCTTCAGCGTTGGGTTGCGGCACACCGACAGTCGGCACGTAGAGCAAATAAAAGAGACTCAGAAACAACAACGCGGCCACCGCACCAACTCGCGTAAACAAACCCAGCAGCAAGCTTAAGCCGATCAAAAGCAGCGCTACCTTGACCGTACGATCGATTGTAGTTGTGTACCCAGCACCAATCAGCCGTTGAAAGATTCCGGCCAGTGGACCAGAGGCGCCTTTTAAGTAACCGGCTGCAGACCATGGTGTTAATGGCCCACCGCCGGGACTCCACGCTGGTGAAACGAGTTTGTAGTAGGCTTCATAGAGAAAATGCCAGCCGATCAGAGTCCTAAGTGAGACTAACGCGAACTGCTGCGCGCCTGATAGATTCACCGTGTTCTCAGTGCTCATGGTCCAAGTCTCTTAAAGTTCGCCCGATTAAACCCGAGGCAGTAAGGTAGCGTCGGGTTCAGTTTCGATCAAAATCAAATCTTGAGTCTCTCGAGGCTCACCCGACGCTACCGCGAATCGGTACTGACCGGCTCAAGTCTTGACTATCTCGAGACCTCACCGACGCTACCGCGAATCGGTACTGACCGGCTCAAGTCTTGACTATCTCGAGGCTCACCCGACGCTACCGCGAATCGGTACTGACCGGCTCAAGTCTTGACTATCTCGAGACTCACCCGACGCTACCGCGAATCGGTACTGACCGGCTCAAG